>Ga0268283_1000056_pt1 | contig 117544 bp, 95 predicted proteins | sample saktaG_13_FD_190140 | JGI IMG/M metagenome (GOLD analysis project Ga0268283, IMG submission 190140) | Saline water microbial communities from Sakinaw Lake, British Columbia, Canada - sak_2013_06_06_36m | ecosystem: Environmental > Aquatic > Non-marine Saline and Alkaline > Saline ...
AAACGACCTGATTTCAATTCTGATGATTGCGGAAACGCTGCCGGAAGTACAGGTGATGGTGGCGGTTCCCGGTGTCAGGCCGGCGATCAGCGTCGCGGTTGCCATGCCTCTTTCGTCAACAGTCGTTGTGGCATAGCTGTTCTTGTTATTTGAAAAAACAGCAAGACTCGTCGTAAATGTCACAGCCGTTCCAATCGTTACACCCATGCCGTTTTTATCTTTCAAAACGGCGGTGATGTCGGATGAGCTGATGCCATCTGCAATGATCGATGGGTTCGATACGGACAGGGTGATGTTTGCAACCGGTCCGGGCGTGGCGATGACGAATTTCAATTTGGCAAACACGGTCAATCCACCCGCCGTGCATGTCACGGTAACATCGTCACTCGATACAGTGCCGGCATACAGAACGGCAAGCGCGGTTCCCGTGGCGTCCGTCACGGTCGTAAACCGGATGGCCCCGTTTGCAAACAGGCCCAGGGTCGTCATGAAATCCACCTGTGTTCCCTGCAGCGCCGGCTTGCCGGTGCTGTCGGTCAACACGGCGGTGATTGTTGAAAACGATATGCCGTCCGCATTAACAGAAGTCGGATTTGCGGTCAGCGTCAGCGTCGCTCCGCCCTGATTATCATTCAAACCTGATTCTCCACCACCGCACCCGCACACACCCAATGCGATCAATGACAGCAACACCGCTTTAAACATAACAAAAGAACGCTTCATAACACTCCTTAATCTCAATCATGAATATCTTAAAAAAATCCCGGTATTATCCGCTAAAAAAATGGATATCAACTTATCGGCGTCTTGACTTTTTCTGTCCGCTGCTCCAGCTGCACGATTCTTGGGGTCATGAATATCAGAAGCTCTTCATTGCTGTTCTGGTCGCTGCTGGTTTTAAACAGCCATCCCAGAATCGGGATTTTACCCAGGAAAGGAACGCCGACATCACCGGCCTTATCGGTGGTTTTGGTAATGCCGCCAATCACCAGCGTATCCCCGTCATCAATCAGAAGCTCGGTCGTGGCTTTTTTGGTAGCGATGGTCGGGACCCCGGTGCTGGTATAGCTCTGAACATCGTCCTTCAGGATTTCGATTTTCATTGAAATCCGGTTATCCTGGGTAATGTGCGGAGTCACCTTCAGGTGCAGGACCACTTTTTTGAACTTGGTCGTTGGCGCTTCATCGGTCTTGCCTTTTTCCAGATATCCGATTTCCAGCCCCTGCTCGATATTCGCCTCTTTGTTATCCAGGGTCAGTATCTTCGGTGCGGAGATGATTTTCCCCTTGTTGTTGCTTTCCATGGCCTGAAGCTGGGCATTGATGACGATGGGGGTTCCTGCAATCCGCATAAAATTGAACCCGATGGTTCCGACATTGGTCGCAGTCAGGGGAAAATTCACCGCCGCGTTCCCGCCGTGGGTTCCGCCCAGGGTGTCATACCCCGGTTGAGGCCCGACCCCGGCATTGGGATCGGTATTCTGGATTCCCCACGTGGCCCCCCAGGTAATGCCCAGATCCCGTTCAAAATCCGTGGTGGCTTCAACGATCTTGGCCTCAATCACGACCTGCGGCGTGACTCGGTCCAGTTTCTGGACAACCGACCGGATATGTTTGACCTTGGTGGCGGTATCCGTAACAATCAACTGGTTGGTCCGCTCATCCACGGTAATGGAACAGTCTTTGCGGCCGGGTGTCATCATGTCTTTAACATGCTGCAACATTTCTTCTTTGGCTTTGGCATAATTCACCGGAATATATTCGGTTACCACCGGTTCCAGCTCAAGGCTCTGCTCCTTGGCTTTTTTTTCAGCCTCAAAGAACTGCTGTTTGGATTTTTCTTCATCTTCCAGCGTTTTCAACCTGGCGATACGGATAATTCCCCCCTCCTGTATCTTGTCCAGTTGATTCATCCGGAGAACCAGGTCCAGCACCTGATCCCAGGGAACCGGCTTGTCAAACGCCAGCGTCACCTTTCCCTGAACATCTTTGTCAATGGCAAAATTCTCTCCGCTGTAATCCGCCAGAAGGCGAAATATATTCCGGATATCCGTATCGAAAAAATCGATTCCTATTTTCTCGCCCTTATAAACCTTGGTGACGTCGCTTCGGTAAACGCCGGATCTGCGGGCCTCTGCTGAAACGACCCTGGCTTCTCCGGAAGGCTCCGCAAAGCCGTCACGCTTTTCAGCCGGTGCTATAACCGGCCTGGCTGACGGCTCAGCGGATTTTTCAACGAAGGTCGTTGACAGCGGCGCATCGGGCCTGGGCGGGATGGAAGAGGCTTCAAAACGGATTCTGATCACATTTCCTTCCTGCTCTACAAAATACGGAACCGCTTCCCGAAGATCCAGCGCGATGACGGAGTCGGTTTTCATGGCAGGCGTCTGCAAGGGGCGAATCCGGTCGATGGCGCTTTCAAACCGGGTGGTGATCAACGGCAGTTTTCGGAAATCCGAAATATGGGTACGAAAAAGCCTTAACTGAACGGCGGTTGGAGAAACCTTTTCCATGCGGAACTCAACCGGCCGGGTGGTTCCAATGATGACTGTGGATTTGCCTTTTAATTCGCTGGAAAAATCGATTCGATTCACCCATGCATCGCCGGAGGATTTTGCGGAAGCACCCTTTTTCCGCGAATCAACCGGATATGTCCGGCTGAGTGTGGCGGGGACTGTTTCACTGCCGGCAGCCGACAGGCTCGTTTCAGGAATTGACGTCTCCTTGATGGACTGGCCGGTCACGTTGACGGAAGATTCGGCGGCTTTCCTGGCAAACGAAATTTTCAAGCCGTTGCCTTCCCGCGCAACCTGATAGGGAACGTCCTGCGACAACGCAATTTCGATTTTGGATGTCAGGACATCCCCCACCTGTGAAACGGCGATATTTCCGATCACGTCGTCATCTACCGGCGATACCGGCAACATGTCACGGACACGGGTCCTCGGGAAATACAGAATAACGCTTAAAGGGGAAGGTTGTTTGACTGAGGTATAGGACAGAATCGCGTTGCCCTGGATGTTCACGACAACCGCATCGGGCTCTCTGGATACCTGAATATCCGTGATTTCTTTGGGAGTATCCGGTTGCTGACCGTCTTGAACATCGGACCGGATAGCCGTGTCCGTAGCGCACCCCATGGCGAACCCAAAACACAATACCAGCAGCACAGGCAGTTTGATGAATCGGAACAGCCCAAAAGCGTTACACGTCATACTACAATTCTCCCAATGGTTTCTGGAATTTAAGCTCTGAATTATGGTTGGTGACAGCGCCCATTACATCTTCAATTTCTTCTTCCACGACGACTCGATCTTTCAAGATACTCGTCACTTTGCCTGAATGTATTCCGATATAGGTTCCCACTGAAACAATATATCCTTTTCCGGTGGATTCCTCAACCATTGCCTTGAAACCGGATGGAGTCCGGATAATCGCCGTCAGTTTCAACTGACTTAAATCAACCCGTTCAAGGGGGGTTGTGGGCTCACGTTTTTCCCTTTTTTTCTTGACATCCGGCAGATCCATTATCGGATCCTCTTTCATAAGCGGTACGAACGGATCGATTTTTCCCGCAGGATCATAGGCCTCCCCCCCGGCTGAAATGGATGCCACCTGCTCCGATAAAGGTTTCGGGCTCTCCGAAGAAGGCTTGTCCGGCGCGGGATCTTTTCGAACGCCCCCATCGGAACGCGGCGAAGCGTCGATTCCTGAAACCGGCGTGGTCTTGACACTCTCCGGCTGGTTATAAATCTTTTTACGGACTATCTCGGGCTTGAACGCCATCGCTTCAGGGCTGCCGGGAACCATGGCTGAAACAGGTTCGGCCCTGACACTCTCCCCGGTCTTTTCATTGATTTTTTTGCGAACGATCTCAGGCTTGATTAACGGCGCTTCAGGGCTGCTGCATCCTGCATATCCGGCAAGTGCTCCTATCAAACAAAATATCAGTGCGATTTTGGACAGCTGAATCATATATCCGTTTTCTGTTTGCATGTTAATTCCAAGCCGCATTCAAGCACTGCCTGTGTTGGCCGCGTTGTCCTTTTTAAAACGGTCATCATAGCTTACCGGACTATTTCTTTGCAGCAGGTTGTTTGGCCCCCCCGGCAGCGGCTTTACCCGCCGGAGCTGCCGGTGTTTCCAGAAATTTGTACGTCACGGCGACACAGGATGTAACCAGTCGGACTGAATTCTTCGCGGACGGAGTCATCTTGGCATCCTTGGCGGCAGGCGGCACCATCTTGATATCCTTGATATTCACGATCCGGTGCAGATTGGAGACCTTGTCAAAAAACATGCCGACATTGTGATAGCTTCCGGATACCGTAACGGATACAGGAATTTCAGCATAGAAATCCCTGGAAACCTCCGGTTTGGGTTCAAAAAGGATGAATTCCAGCCCCGCATCATGTCCAAATTGTGAGACACTGGTCAGGAGCATCGGAATCTCTTCTTTGTCCGGCAATGCATTTCGCGTTATATTGAAATCATTTTCCGCCTCTTTCATCTCCTGCCTGAATTTTCCAATCTGTGACGCGCTGGCCCTGGCAGTTGACAGTTGCTGCTCTATCTGCTTGAGCTGCGTGGCCATTGTATCCAACTGGTTGAACTGAGGGAAAAAAAAGAAATACCCGAATACGCCTGACAGGCAGATAAGCGTCAGCACACATATCTGAATCCGTTGAACCCGGGACAGTCCGGCAATTTTTTCTATCGCCGGCGCCAGAGATTCAAGAGAGAGGTCGGGTAATTTCATTTTTTTACGGCCTTTTCTGAAGCGCCCTCTTCAAGCTTGATGATTTTTCTGCATGATACTTCAAAGTTCTTCAAAACGACATCCTTGATGGTCTGCTGTTTGATGGTTTTGAGACTGACACTTGAAAACAGTTTGCTGCCTTCCAGATTGATCATGAAATCCGCCACGGTCTTATTATCCAGGGCAAGTCCGATTATTTCCACGGAGTCGCTGATGTCGGAAAGGCTGGTGAACCACATGCGCCCCGGAATCACCATACCGGTCATCGTGTCCAGAAGGATGACGGAAGATTTGCGGTTCTGCTCCAGATTTTTTATGACTGCGGTTTTTTTCCTGATGATGTCGAGCTTTTTTTTGATATCCGCAATTTCTTTGGTTATCACGGCCAGTTCATTCAGCTGCTGATTGGAAGCTTTGATGCGGTTATCCAGGTTTTGGATCTTCTGGTTGAGGGCCAATGCCAAATAAGACATTCCCAATGTCAAAAATATGAGGACAAGAATAAAAATGGAGATCTGCTTGCGGACATTCTCTTTTTTTCGCGCCTTACGAAAAGGCAGAAGGTTGATTCGTATCATTTGTCATCAATTCTCCGAATGGCCAGGCCCATGCATATCGCAGCCTGTGGGGAGACCCTGTTGAGAAAAGAGGGATCTATCCTTTTATCAATGGAAAATTTCCCAAAAGGATTGATGACTTCAACTTCTGATGCAGTTTCAGATGCCAGAATCTGCTGGAATTCCTTTATATTGGCGCCGCCGCCGCTTATCAGAATCTTTCGGATCTGATCATCCGGATACGTTGAATAGAAGAAATCAATGGCGCGTCTGATTTCAAGACACCAATCACCGATAACCATCATGACGATGTCAGCAATTTCCCGTGGGGTGATTTTATTGGATTTTCCGGTGATCTTGATCGTTTCGGCATCTTCCAGGGTGCAGACCACTTTATTCGAAATTTTAAGATTAATCTGATTACATCCCAGGGAAACATCTCGCGTGAACAAGGAAATGCCCTCTTTAACAATATTCAAGGATGTCTTGCTGGCGCCGATATCGATTAACGCAACCACATCTTCTTTGTTATCGTAGTTGACCTCATAGATATTCTGAAGCGCAAAGGCGTCGATATCTACCACACATGGCCGCAGGCCCGATAATTCAATCAGGTTGATATACTCGCTGACCAGTTCTTTTTTGGCGGCAACCAGAATCACGTCCAGTTTGTTGGCGGCCGTGGCGCTTTCTCCCAGAACATGAAAATCCAGATTCACATCGTTAATATCAAAAGGAATATACTGCTCCGCCTCAAATTGGATGGTATCCTGCAGCTCTGCATCCGTCATGTTCTGCAGTTGAATTTTTTTTACAATGACCGAATATCCGCCAATAGAAATGGCCACATTTTTTTCCCTGACCTTCTGAACTTTGAACAGCTCGCGGATAGCTTCGGAAACCGTTTCCGGATCTTTGATGACACCATCTTCAATGGCGCCGTTCGGCAGGGTGATCATTCCGAACTTGTTCAGAACAAACCCCTTTTTCCGGGTTTCGAAAACCTCGCACAGCTTCAGTGTTTTTGACCCGATATCGAGGCCGATCAAGTGATTCTTTTTCGCAAATAGCATGTGTCTGGGTGAAACCGTATGGGTTCAGAGGCCGGATTTTCAGTGATGCTTCAGCCGAAATATTTACTGCTTAACAATTGCCTTTATATTGTGAATTAGTCAAGTTTTTTGATTCGGAATGTATCAAAAAATGAAGCGCGGATGAGTTCTCCGATCGCAAGCTTCGCGGCGTTCACCATCACTTTACCTTGACATTAAAATCAGCTTTGCCTATAATTTCCAAATGGTAGAACTCCTTGAACTTACGGGCAGTCCCGCAATCAGTCGGTGCAACAGAATGGATCGGATTTCAATACGCTGATGCCCCTGATAGAAAATGAAAAGATTAAACCCTTCAGACTGGTCAAATTCTTTACGATAATCAGCCTCCTGGTTATATTTATCGGCGCGCTTGTCCTCAGTTTTCTGAACATTCACTGGGCAAGGGCGATGCAATTAAAAAAAAGCGAAGAATACGCCCTGGTTCTGGTTGAGAATCTGAACCATCAGGTTTTTCTGCAGTTCATCATTCCGGTTGTCCTGAAGTTTGGTAAAATCGAACTCAGCAATCCGGATCAGTTCGAAAGAATGGACACGATTGTCCGCAGTACGCTTCATAGCTTCAAAGTAGATATGGTGAATATCTACGATACCAACAATACCATTTCCTACAGTTTTGACAAACAACTCATCGGGCGGAAAAATATGGGGGGAACCGGCTACGAATACGCCATTTCCGGAACCCCGACATCCACTCTGGTTCAGCGCGGAAATTTTTGGGAAATTCCAATGGGTTTTACCAAGGAAAGCCGCCTGACAACTTTTGCGCCGATCCGGGCTGAACGGCAGTTTTTGCGCATTTCCGGGCCGGTTCTGGGAGTTGTTGAGATTGTTCAGGATATTTCTGAGGATTATCAAACCATACTCAGTTTTCAGTTGTTGGTGATTGCCACCTGCACCGCTGTCATGAGCATTCTGATCGGCGTATTGATTTATGTGGTTCAGCGCGGCGAAGCCATTATCCGGCAGCGAACCCAGGAGCAGCTCAGTTTAAAGGAAAAACTGGCCCAGTCGGAGCGGCTGTCCTCCCTGGGAGGCATGGTGGCGGGAATCTCCCATGAAATCCGGAATCCTCTGGGCATTATCAGAAGCTCCGCGGAACTGTTAAAGAAAAAGGTTGCGCAATTTGATCCATCCAGTTCCATCCCCGATATCATTGTGGAAGAGTCCAGCCGGCTCAATCTGATTATCACGGATTTTCTCAATTTTGCCAAACCCAGACCCCCCCATCGCTCAGCCTGCCGGCTCGAAGACATTCTTGAAAAAAACGTCGTTTTTATCACCCCTCAAATTCAGGATCAGGGGTATATTATTGTCAAGAATTTTGCCCATCATCTCCCCGAAATCCAGGCTGATTCGGACATGCTGTATCAAGCTTTTCTGAATATTCTCATGAACGCGGTTCAGGCAATGCCGGAAGGCGGGAAAATTCAGGCCAGCATCCAATCCGCCGGCAGTATCGTCACCGTCTGCATTGAAGATGAAGGGCCCGGCGTACCGGAAGATATACTTGAAAGAATCTGGGATCCGTTCTTCACCACCAAGGAAAAAGGAACCGGACTTGGGCTGGGCATTGTAAAGAACATCATTGAATCCCATAACGGCAGCATCCGGGTCCAGAACCGGCATGAAGGACCCGGCGCTCGCGTGATCATTGAATTGCCGATCACAACGAACGGTGAATCGGCAGATCAATAACAATCTGTTATTCCAGATACCGGGGTGGAGCGTCGGCAACCGGCTGCGAAATACCTTTTCGAATCACCAGGGTTTTTCCGATTTCCGTTCCATCCGATACCACATCGGAATGACAACGCCCGCCTTTTCTCAGAAAAGTTCTCACATGCGGATACCGCATCTGGAAATATTGTTTCAACTGGATATCATGAATTGGAACCGGCGAAAGTGAAAGAGAACCGCCCTTGCCAGCTTGAGACTCCTGCTCCAGCTTCATCCTGAATCCGGATAGGATTCCGGATGAAAAATCCGTTTTCCGGTAACGGTTCAATTCATCGCCGGCATTATATTGCTTCCACGCCGATTCAATAAACTGCCGGATAAAATCAAAGACGTAACCGGCGATCTGAAGATTCCGGACAGTTCCGCTGATTTCAAGGACCCTGCCCATCTTTCCTTTCTCGACGACATAGGCCCCGACCCAAATCCCTTTCACAAAATAATAATCCATCAAGAGAAGCGCGAGGGAATAATCCTCCCGAAAATGCCTCAGCGCGGGCTTTCCAACAAAAATACTGAAATATTCCCTGGGCGCATTTTGAACAATCTGCTCGATTTCATATTTGGCCATCAGCTCATGGGCCTTGAGCATGGCGGCCTCTGCCTCAAAAAGATTGCTGCTTTGAGCCAGCGCCATGAGTTTTTGAATCCGAAGCCGGATTTTATCACCCTCGCATTCCGATGCCTGAAAAATCTGCCGGCTGAAGGGAACAAATGTTCCGGATGCCTTGGGGTTGGCCTTCAATATCCGGCAGGCGTTCTGAAAGCTGTGGCCATGAGGCGGCTCCCGATAAGCGTTTGAAACCTCCGAAGCAAACTGATGCGCCATTTCATGCAGAAGCACTTCGCGGATATCATTCCAGGAGTGATTCAGGACAAACTGCCTGCTGAGGCCGATTTCCCGCTTTTCAGATGACCAGTATCCCAACCGGCGCTTGAAATCCCGTATGGCGAACAGGGGCTTTTTCATCCTTGTTCGAAGCGCCGCATCGACAGCCCACAGGGCCGCATCCCATTCACACGACAGGCCGTGAAGGATGCGTCGCTCCAGGCATTCCAAAATCGGTTTATTCGAAATGGTTGTAAATTTGAAAGCCTTCCTTCTCAACCAGAAAATCCCTTCGCGCTTCCATCATGTCTTTTTCCACCATGATTCGAATCAGTTCTTCAAAATCCATTTTGGGTTTCCACCCCAGAACCTTTCCGGCCTTTGTGGGGTCTCCCAGCAGAAACTCCACTTCCGCAGGTCTGAAATACCGGGGATCGATGCTGACAACAATCCGGCCGGGTTCGGGCGGTTTTTTCAAGCTGCTGCAATTTTTAGAAAAGGAGACCGTGTCAATCACACCGGTTTCTTCGATGCCGGAACCTCTCCAGACCAGATGGATCCCAACGGCATCAAATGCCTTTTCCACAAACACACGGACCGAATGGGCCTTGCCGGTGGCAATCACGAAATCCTCCGGCGCCTGTTGCTGAAGCATCAGCCACATCGCCTCCACATAGTCTCCGGCATAGCCCCAATCTCTCTGGGAATTGAGATTGCCCAGATATAGCCGGTCCTGAAGCCCCAGCCGGATTCTGGCAACCGCTCGGGTGATCTTCCGGGTTACAAATGTTTCACCTCGCACCGGGGATTCATGGTTGAACAGAATCCCGTTGCAGGCAAACATGCGATAGGCTTCGCGATAGTTCACCGTAATCCAGTATGCATAGACCTTGGCCGCACCATAAGGACTTCGGGGATAAAACGGAGTGGACTCTTTCTGGGGGATTTCCTGCACCTTTCCATACATTTCGCTGGTTGACGCCTGATAGAAGCGGGTATGGGATTCAAGGCCCAGAATCCGGATGGCCTCCAGAATCCGCAGCGCGCCCAGGGCGTCCGAATTGGCTGTATATTCAGGTGTTTCAAAGGAAACCTGGACATGGCTTTGAGCGGCCAGGTTATAAATTTCATCCGGCTTTACTTCCTGAATGATCCGGATCAGATTGGTCGCATCGGTCAGGTCACCATAATGCATCAGAAAATGCACATCGGTCTCATGCGGGTCACGGTAAAGATGATCTACCCGGCGGGTGTTAAATGAAGAGGCTCTCCGCTTGATGCCATGGACTTCGTAACCTTTGGCCAGCAGAAATTCAGCCAGGTAGGCTCCGTCCTGCCCGGTGACGCCGGTAATCAATGCACGTTTCATATTGATATTTCCTTGATATTATTTATCTATCCGATTCCCGTTTCGCAGGGTTTCACCGGGAGCGCAGGCCTACGCCCGCCTGATGGTCTCGGCCGAACTAAAGACTCCGAGAAGAAGACAAACTGCGAAATTTTCCGGGCGTCGGGATACCTCTGTCTGTGCGGGTAATGAGAACCGTAGCCGTGGCAGGCTCGGTACGCAGGACAAGAAGGGAGCCGAAGTCAACTTTGTCAAGCATGGCATCCATTGCGTATTCCTCATAGATGGCATACGTCTGACCGATCTGAATCCCATCTTCCGCCCCTTTGTTGATAAAGGCAACCGAATCATCCCCGTATATTCGGGTGCCCTCTTCGGACATCAGAATCTTGCCCTCGATATCGTCTTTACCGGAAATCAGCTGAATTTTTGAAGACCGCTGCTCATACGGGAGAAGAATGTCATTTATCATGATGGAACGAAATGCTTTTTCGACCGTTGCGACCGCATGATCTTCACGGCTCTCAACAATCCGGACCCATCCCGTCATATAATACTGGACACCGATATGTTTATTCGATTCAGGATCTTTTACCGGCGTCGGCGGGCGATACACCGCATAAACATCCCCCACCTTCAAAGGCATGTTTCCGGTCGGAGCGATATAGAGGTTTTCATCCTGACCCAAAATCGATTTTTGAATATTCTTATCCCCCTTGATCAGTGCAATCCGGCCTGAAGTCTCAATCGGCTGTTCCTTGATAAATCCGATGCGAAAAATTGAGGAGTATACAAAATACCGGGGTTCCATGACCGGTTGATCATCCGGGGAGGGGATATCAAGCTGCTCTGAGGTTTCCGGCCCAAGGGGGCTATCCCAGAGCTGATGATACAGCCTTAGCCGCTCACCGGGGAAAATTCGGTGAGGATTCATTATCTGCTGGTTCTCACTCCAGATCTGAGGCCATCTCCAGTGGGTATTAAAATACCGGTTGGAAATATCCCAGAGGGTGTCTCCTTTTTTGACCGTGTAATAAACGCCGGATTCCTGCTCGATCAAAGAGGACTCTTCAGCAGATGCGCCAACCGTGAATCCCCATAAAAGCAATGCCCCTGTGATAAAAAACCACCATCCAATCGAAAACCGGGGGGTTATTCTCATATTTTCCTCCGTGAGTCCAGCGAGCAGGACTCCTGAATTTGCGTGAATACTTTATTTTTTGTTTTTCACGTAACGTGAATGAAATCCCTTTGTCAAGTGTTTCATAACGACGCAGCCATTTAGGAATGGTAGGAATGGGGACGCCCTTTATATATTTATATTTAATGTCAGTAAAAAACTGATGGAAATCCGCGTAGGATAGATCCATCTGATGCGATGCATCATATTATTGATCGAGGGATCGAAGTGAAGTATTATCTTTCGGGATAATATTGACCGGTGGGAGGATAAGCTACAGAATAAATGGATATTATAAATATTTCAATACTTTGTTTTATGTCTTTTTTAGCAGGATTTATTGATAGCATTGCGGGCGGCGGCGGGCTAATCTTAATCCCGTCGTTATTGCTTGCCGGCATTCCGCCACAGGCAGCTTTGGGAACAAACAAATTCGCAGCAATTTTCGGAACATCCGCAGCTTTGATTAATTTTATCAAAAATGGAAAGGTAATCTGGAAAATCGCTGCTTTTGGTTTGATATTTTCAATCATTGGATCGGTGATAGGTACAAAAGCTATATTGCGCTTTGACCAACAGGCAACAGCAAAAATAATTATCATGCTGTTGCCACTTACCGCTATCACCTTATTTATCCCCAAAAAGCAATTGAAAACATCAATATCCGAGTTTTCAAAAAAGGAGATGTATCTTTCTATCCCGTTGCTTTGTTTCAGCATCGGATTCTATGACGGTTTTTTCGGACCGGGTACTGGAACATTTTTAATTTTCGGGTTTTATATGTTTTTAGGATTACATTTGATAAATGCTTCAGCCATATCAAAGGTATTCAATTTAGCATCAAATGTCGGCTCATTTTTTACCTTTGCTTTTGCTGATAAAGTATTATACGGCATAGGAGTTCCAATTGCGATAGCCAATATCTTAGGAGGATATTTGGGAAGCAAGTTGGCAATCAAAAATGGGCAAAAATTGATAAAGATTTTTATTCTGACTATGTTTATGGTTCTTTTTTTAACTCTGATCGTCAGACTATGGAAAGGATAGAGGAATTAATAGCAATGAAAGGGTGCTGCCCTTCTTGCAAACCAATCCGTTAACTAAATGTCATGACACCGTCCCTGTTCCCCCCTATTCTGTTGATTCGGCTGTCATTATGGGCTATATTACTGAATAAACAATGACAAGTTGAGAATTGAACCCCGTTGGACCCTTTTTTATGGAGAGTTAAGTCATGAACCCGCTTGCAGAACAATTGAACCAGGACATTGAGGCAGGCAGCCCTTGCACCCTGGAAATGCTTTCCACCATTGGGAAAAACCTTTACTTTCCCAAGGGGATCCTGAGCCAGAGCGCCGAAGCAAAGGAAAAAGCCCATAAACTCAATGCAACCATCGGAATTGCCACTGAAAAGGGCCGGACCATGCATTTCCCGTCGGTCATGAACGCCATTCACGGCATCCTGCCCGAAGTCTCCCTGACATACGCGCCTTCTTTCGGGATTCCGGCATTAAGAAAATTGTGGCGGGAATCGCTTTATCAGAAAAACCCCTCCCTCCAGGGAAAGGCCATCAGTCTTCCAGTGGTCACCAGCGGGATCACCCATGCCATCAGCGTGTTTGCGGATGTATGGATAGAGCCGGGGGATGTGGTGATTTTTCCGGACATGATGTGGGGCAACTACAATCTGATTCTGGATGTTCGAAAAGGCGCCAGACTTAAAACCTACCCCCTGTTTTCCGAAGCCGGAGGGTTCAATCTAAAGGCATTTGAAGAAACGGTCAAAGCTGAAGCCAGGCTTCGCAACAAGCTGATCGTGATGTTGAATTTCCCCAACAATCCGACCGGGTATACGGTTACGGAATCCGAGGGCGACCGGATTGTTGAAATATTATTGCAAGCGGCCCAAAACGGCGCTCAGGTTCTGGCGGTAATGGATGATGCTTATTTTGGGCTGTTTTACGAAGATGATACGATTAAGGAGTCTCTGTTCGCCCGTCTTTGCGGAAAACACCCCCGGCTGATGGCCATCAAGCTGGACGGTGCAACCAAGGAAAGCTTTGTTTGGGGTCTTCGGGTGGGTTTTATCACATACGGCGCCGCCATTGAAGGAGACAGCCAGCCGGTTTATGAAGCTCTTGAAAAAAAGACCGCAGGCGCTGTCCGGGGGTCCATATCCAATGCGTCTCATTTAAGCGAAACCCTGGTGTTAAGATCCATGCAGGATCAGAACAATCCATCTGAAAAACGGGAAAAGTTTGAAATCCTCAAACGCAGGGCAAACCGTGTAAAATCGGTGCTTCAGGACCCGAAATATCAGGATGCCTGGCAGGTCTATCCCTTTAATTCCGGCTACTTCATGTGTATCCGCCTGAAAACGGTCAATGCCGAGAGCCTCCGGCTGCACCTGCTGAACCACTATGGGGTCGGACTCATTTCAATCGGGTCGGAGAATCTGCGGGTGGCTTTTTCCTGTCTGGAAGAAACCGATATCCCGCTTCTTTTTGATACGGTTCTTCAGGGCGTGAAAGACCTCAGCACTAGTCAAGCAAACAGGTAACGACCGTAATCCCTCGCGAGGGCGGAACCATTTCACGCTCTCACCCCCTCACGGATACTGGACTTCAACCAAAAAAAGCCCCTGAGCCGGCGCAGTCGCGCCGGCCAGATTCCTGTCCCCTGAAAGCAGAATGCGCTCCATGTCCCCAGGCGGCTTTTTTCCCATTCCGATGCGAACCAGCGTGCCGACAATGTTGCGGACCATGTACCGCAGAAATCCATCGCCCATGATGACAACCCGCAAGCGGCCATTTCCATCCTTGATGATTTCCGCTCGATGAATCGTCCGGATCGTATGCGTGCGAGGGCTTCCGATTCCCTCAAATGCCTTGAAGTCATGCATTCCTAACAGACAGCAAAGGGATTCGCTCATGGCCATAGTGTTCAGCGGTTTCTGAATATGCCATGAAAAATTCCGCTCCACGACTGAAGATATCGGATGATTCAGTATCCGGTAATGATAGGTTTTGGCCAGGACATCATATCGCGCATGAAAGCAGTCCGGCACTTCGCAGCAATCCCGGATGACGATGTCGGCAGGAAGAAGGCCGTTTAAAGCCCGCAGAAAGGTTTTCGGAGTCAGCCGGGTATTGCAGTGGAAACTGGCAGTCTGACCCAGAGCATGCACCCCGGCATCGGTTCGGCCGGATCCTTTCACAATGACGGACTGCTGGGTGACCAGACTGAGAACCCGCTCGATTTCCGCCTGAACGGTGGGTTTTTCCACCTGGCGCTGCCAGCCGAAATAACGGGAGCCGTCATATTCAATAATCAGTTTAAAGTTTCTGGACAGAGCCGGCATCAATATCGTTACCGTTCAGAAGTGCGGTATTGCGCCGTATCCAGACTTCTGTCTTACAAATCATACAGAGTATCATCCCGAAACGGCGCCTTTTGTTTACCCACAGCGACCCTTGCTTTTTTACCGGACAGCAGAAAGGGCTCTTCCTCTCCCAGAACATCCCCCATTTCCGATTCAATCTGTTCCGGATCTTCGCCGCTTTCCATCCGCCGAAGGGCTTCCTGCATTCCCGGTCCCAATTCCAAGCCGGTCATGTCCGTTAGCTTTCGCATTAAATTGGCCGCCTGACGGGGATCGTCCTCATTGATATTTTCAGCTTCGCCTGCCAGCATCAGCATGGCCTGCTCCATTTTGCTCTCATCAAAAGGAAGGTCATCCATCCCGCTGTCTTCCCTGGCCTTTCCCGTGAAAGCAAATGCCGACATCTGCCGGGAGAGATGTCTTCCGCATTTCGGACAGGACGGTGCTTTGGATGTGTTGATCGTTTTTGAAAAAAAATTAAAAAGGGTATTACAGTCCTTGCAATAAAATTCATAAATCGGCATAAACCATTACCTCATCATCCTATTGCCGCTTTTCAACCGCAACAAAGCAAGAAAGTGCTGTTCCCTCCTTTGAAAGAAAAAGGAAGGCCAGGGGGAGTTTCATATCACACTGACGCCATCCATCCCCATGCGGCAGAGGGTAAAATCATATCGAAGCGGATCTTCGGGAATCATTTGGCTGAAAGCGCGCGTGATTTCAAGCGCCGTCCGCATATCCGCCTGCTTTCGCCGGGTAAAACCCAGGTAAACCCCAACCCGGTGCATGTGAACATCCAGGGGAATGATCAGCTTTGAAGCCGGAATCTGATCCCATCCTCCCGGATCCACATCGTCTTTTCGAACCATCCATCGTAAAAACAGATTCAAGCGTTTACAGGCGCTGCCCCGCTCCGGCAGCGGAATCAAATGCCCCAGTCCCTGTGCATTTCCGGCGGTGAACGCGGCGACAAACCGCGTCAGAGCGGGCAGCACCGTATCGGCTTCGGTCGTCATGCCCGAAAGGAAGCAGCCGTGAATCGATCCGTAACGATCCAGCACATCCTTTATCGCCAGCATCAGATCGACCAGGTTCCTGCCGGTGGCAAACCGATGGGAAAATCCGCCGTACGCCGCAACCAGAGACCGGCGGGTCGATTGATTCAAAAAACTCAGGGGCGACGGCCCCATCTTTTCCAGCACACCGGACAGACTTTTGTAAATCTGCGCAACGCGACCATATGCCAGGGAAGAAGCCAGCAGCCCGGCGATCTCCCGATCCCGGACATCCGAATATGCATACAGAAACACCAGCGGATCCGGATGCACCCGTTCCCGACGGTTATATTGACGGTACAGGACATCCAGATCGCATAATGCCATCGAGCGGCCGGAAATCATAAGCATTTAAAATGGAATGTCATCTTCCCCTACCGGTCCTTCGGATCTGGGAAAATTCCCGCCCCCCTTGAATCCGGAATCAAACTCGCCGGAACTCTTTTTCGCCCCGTCGTCCTTGGACCCCAGCATCTGCATATCCGAAGCGACGATCTCGGTGGTATAGCGTTTATTCCCGTCCTTATCATCCCAGGCGCGGGTCTGAATGCGACCCTCGATATAGACCAGCTTTCCTTTTGCAAGATACTCGCCGCAGATCTCGCCCAACTTCCGGAAGGCCACGATGCGATGCCACTCCGTGCGCTCTTTTTTCTCCCCGGTTGCCTTGTCTTTCCAATCTTCGGAAGTGGCGACCGAAAAATTGGCCACGGCCGTTCCGTCCGGCATGTAGCGTATTTCGGGATCTTTTCCCAGCCTGCCAACGATGATGGCCTTGTTGATTCCTGCCATAATTTTTCCCCCTTTACATTGATGACGTGATGAAACGTGAATGATTTGTGATCACTGCCCCGCTGTTTTCCACCCTATCCTCCGGGCCTCCAAACGGGCCTTGATTTTGGGAAACTGGTTCATGTCCGTATGTGGCAGAAAAAGGGCCGCCACATAATTGTCCATATAGGAATGGGTTTCCGAGAGCTCAAAATTGGTCATTTTTTTGGTCACTTCCACCACATCCCGGCGAATCCGGTTGGTCAGCGCACTCATCTTGGCGCCCATCAGAGACCCATTGCCGATAAAAATCACACGGACTGGATCCATTTCCGGAAGAAGGCCGATGGTCATGGCTTTTTCCAGATCCACATAGCTGCCGAATCCCCCTGCCAGGATGATACGGTTCAAGTCCTTCACCGTCAGCCCGACTTCTTCCAGAAGTGTCATGCATCCGCTGTAAATGGCGCCTTTGGCGCGAATCAGGTTGTCAATATCCGGCTCTGACAGCACAACATCCCGGTCAATCTGTGTTTCCGCCGCCCACGCCACGACATATTCCCAGATTCCATCGATTTGGCGGATACGGGGCGTTTGAAGATTCCGGTTGAATTTCCCGAGATTGTCAATCACCCCCAGTTCAAACAAGGTGGCAACCATGATGATGAGACCCGATCCGCAGATCCCCTTGGCCCGGACATTGCCGATGGTAATATTCATGGGCTCAAGGGTCAGCGGATCCATGGAAAAATCTTCGATTGCCCCTTTGGTGGCCCGCATGCCGAAGGTGATGCCACCACCTTCAAAGGCCGGACCCGCCGAACAGGCGGCGCAGGCCAGCCAGTCCTTGTTGCCGATGACGATCTCGGCATTGGTTCCGATGTCCATGTACAGGGTGAGTTCCTCTGTCAGATACATGCCGGAGCCCATGACGCCCGCAACGATATCCCCGCCGACATAGCTTGAAACCTGTGGATAAACCAGGGCGGTCACATGATCCCCCAGCGCCATTCCCAGATTGATGGCTTTTATCGGCGGATAGATCGATGACGTCGGCACATAGGGCGATCTTCGAATAAACCGGGGATTGACCTTCAGCAAAAGCTGGGTCATGGTGGTATTGCCGGCAAGGGTAATGGTGGAAATTTCATCTAGATCGATTCTGGCTTTTTTAACCATTTTTTGAATCAGCGAATTAATGACGCCAATCACCACCTCCTGCAGCTTTTCAAGGCCTCCTGGTTTTTCAGCAAACATGATCCGGCTGATCACATCTTCTCCATAGCTGATCTGGGCATTAAAATCACCGAACTGTGCCAGAACATCGCCGGTAATCAGGTCAATCAACTGGCCATAAATGGTAGTGGTGCCGATGTCCATTGCAATGGCATAGTTGCGATGGGTCGTATCGCCCGGCTGAATGTTGATGATGTGGGTTTTCCTACCCGGATGAACCGGTCTGGCAAGGGTTGCGGTAATTTTAAAAACAGCTTCCCTGAGGATCTCCGGAATCTTTTGAATTACCGGAAGATCCACTGCCAGTCTGTGCTCGCCATGTTCCAGTTTCAAAAAACCGACCAGACGGGACACATCCGGAAGATTGTCCTGAGCCGACGGCACCGGCAGTTCCAGGTATTTTTTCTCAACCGGCGGAACAAACAGGCCCTTGTCCTTCAGGTCCTCCAGGTTCATTTCCTTGATTCGGGCGGTACAACGAGGGGTGCTCTGCATATTCAAAACGCTGGCATCGATTGAGGATTCTACAGGAATTCTTACAATCAGGTCGCTCTTCACCAGAGACAGGCAGGCCTGCCGATACCCGGCCAGCCGATCCTTTTGACTGAGCTTTTCGGTAATGCCGCCTTCCACATCGCCGGACTCGATAATGACGCGGCATTTTCCACAGATGCCTTCGCCGCCGCAGGAAGCATTGATATGGACGCCGGCTTCCATGGCGGCCCGAATCAGGGTTTCCCCTTCCTTAACGGTAATTTCCTTGTCGTGAGGAAAAAACCGGATCTTGAATGTATCCTTCATTTGCTTTCCTTTGGCTCCGAGAATTTACAGCTTAGGACCAGTACATCATCATCAAAAGCAGTTTTCACCTTGTACGGCAGGACCTTGAACAGGTTTTTCATGGCCATGTTATCATTGGACGTGTAAGCAATCAGCCCGGAAATGCCATTTTCCCTTGCCGCCTCGGCCAGTTTCAGAATCAGCATGCGGGCCAGTCCTTTTCCCTGCCACGTTCTGTTCACGGAAAAAGCCACTTCCGCCATGTTTTTATTTTCATCAATCAGATATTCGCCCACCGCAACCACCTTGCCGAAGCCAAATTCGCCGACCACAGCCAGCATGCTCAGGTTTTTAATATAGTCAATCTGGGAAATGCCTTCGACCTGATTGCGGAGGAAACTGGTTTTTTCATGAAAAAACCGGGAGATAACATCACTTTTATCCAGGTTATAATAATGTTCCTGAATCCGTCTTTCATCCACCGGCTTGGCCGGACGGATGGTGACCGATTCCCCGTCAATTTTCCTTACTTCCTCGAGCCTGACCGGATAAACGCCATGAATGGATTCTGTCAGGGTTCTCTCGACACTGAAAAGACCCATTTTTTTGGCTTCATAAAACAGTTCATCCCGAAAATCCGGATGCGCAATGCTGATCATGCCCAGAGCCCGCTCCTGAAAGCTCTTTCCGAATAAATTAAAGACCCCGTATTCCGTGGCCACATAGTGGACATCCGCTCTGGGAACCACCACGGCCATGTCGTTGAGCATGGGAACGATCCGGCTTTTCTCCCCCCGGGAATCCGTGGAAGGCACCATGAGAATGGATTTTCCCCCTTCAGCCTGGGCAGCCCCATGGATAAAATCCATCATACCGGTGACACCGGAAAACTGGTTATACGGCAGGGAATCGGCGGCGACCTGCCCGGTCAGGTCAATGGCCGTGGCCACATTGAGACACACCATGTTGCGATGACGCGCAATCACCCCCGGATCATTCACATATTCCGAAGGATGAAACTCGATAGCCGGGTTATCATTGACGAATTCATACAGGTTCGGATCTCCGATAGCGCAACTGGCAACAATTTTCCCATCATTATGCCCCTTGTACCGGTTGGTGATGACCCCCGTTGAATATAAATTCATGATATCATTTGTTAAATACTGCGAATGAATCCCCAGGTCATTTTTATCCGACAACGCCAGCATGGTGGCACAAGAGGTTGTGCCCGGACTGATCTGAAGGGTAGAGCCATCTTCAATGAGTCTTGCAATCATTCTGCCGATGTTATTGGCGGATTCAAGCTCCGGGGCCTTGCCGACCGTCAGGAGCGGTTCTTCGTATTCCACGAACACGTCCACATCATTGACATGGATGAAACTTCGGCCCAGGACCCTGGGCATTCGCGGGTTCACCTGGGCGATGACAATATCCGCGGACGAAGCCGCCGCCATGGTGATATCCACTGAAATTCCCAGACTCAGCCATCCGAAATCATCCGGCGGACACACCTGGATCAATGCCACATGGATAGGAAGCTTTCTGCTTTTAAAGAGCCTGGGAATGGCTGAAAGGTTCATGGGCGTAATGAATCTCATATTCCGGGCCAGACTTTTGGGTTTGGCCGATCCCAGATAAAATGACCGGATATTCAGGATCTGGTCCTGGGTTTTATTGGCGATCAATGTTAACGGCGTACTTTCAAGCGACAGCAGTCTGACAATTTCAATGTCGGTAAAATAGCTGGAAGCTTCGGAGAGTACGCGAACCAGGTGTTGAGGCTCGCCGCAGGAAGATCCGATAAACACCCGCTGCCCCGGCCGGATCAATCGGATGGCTTCCTCGCCGGTTTTCTGTTTTTCAATATATCGATCCGCCCAGTAATTGTTTCGTTGCATATATACCCTCCTTTTTTTAAGCAATGCATGGCGTCATCTGAAAGATCACGACCTGCTAAGATTTATCTTATTCACCCATGATTATCAAGAGGAACATCGTTTATCCTTCGTTCGCATGCACGGGCTTTACAATCTGAAAAATAATTCGACAGATTGTTTTATCCTTTATAACCGAATCATGCCCTATCAACAATATATCTATTAAACATCATTGAATTAAACCAAATATTTTACATCCTAGCTTTTAGCGGCACACTCTTTGCTTTTGACATTTCCATATCATCTCTGTCTCGAAAGGAAGAAACATGAAAACGATTCACAGGATTCTTGTAGCCATTGATTTTTCACAATTTTCAAAAAATATTCTGGAATATGCCGTGCATCTTGCAGAACCTTTGAATGCCGATCTAGTCCTTGCAAACGTCATTAATCAGCGGGATATTGATATTGTCAGCAAATTATCCTTCAATATCAATTTGAGCGCTCAGGAATACATTGATCAGACCCGAAGCGAAAGACTTCAGGCCATGGATGTGATGATGAACGACCTGCAGATGCCGCATCTGAAATACCAGAAAATCATTAAAACCGGGACGCCTTTCGTGGAACTGCTTCACGCCATAGCAGACAGTCAGGCCGATCTGGCCATAATGGGTTCCAAGGGCAGAGGCAACATCGCCGGTGTGTTGTTCGGGTCAACCGCTGAAAAACTGTTCCGCAGGTCTCCGGTTCCGCTGTTAAGCCTGAGGGTTGGGGCATTCTGCAGAAAGTTCAATGACAAAGATCCCAGTCAGCCGGATTTCTGGCCGTCATATTAATCATATTCAACCGGAGGTGATTTACATGCTTGTGAAAAACTGGATGAACAAACCCGCCATCATGATAGACAAACACAGCTCCATGCAGGAAGCCATGAATCTGATGAAAACACATCGGATTACCCTGCTGCCGGTCATGGACAAAAACCGTCTTGTAGGCGTTTTAACGGACAGGGACCTGAAAAAAGCGTCGGCATCCGATGCCACGACCCTTGAAATACACGAGATTCTCTATCTGATTTCAACCATTCAGGTCAAAGACATCATGTCGTCGAACCCGATTTCGGTTCCACCGGATTTCACGATAGAAGAAACCGCTGAACTGCTGCTGGCCAATAAGATATCCGGTGTCCCGGTTGTGGATAATGACGGCAAAGTCGTCGGGGTGATTACCCATACCGATCTGTTCAAGGTGATCATTTCCCTTACGGGTGTTGGGAAAAGGGGTATCCAGTTTGCCTTTTGCCTGGAAGACAGACAGGGCTCTATCCTGGAAGTTTCCGACATCATCCGCCAGTTCGGTGGAAGAATGGCCAGTATTCTGACCTCCTATGAGAAGGCTCCTGAAGGATACCGGAATGTCTATATCCGCATGTACAGCATTGATCGTTCAAAACTGAAAAAACTTAAAGCCGCGTTGATGGAAAAAGCAACCCTGCTTTATATGGTGGATCACCGGAACAACAACCGTGAAATCTATCAATAACCCAAGCCACCGCAACGGATAGGCGCCCGAACTTCCGGCTTCAGACTACATCTTACAAGGCAAGCTCTTCATGGGTATTCACAACCTGGACAGAATGTTTAGACCCAAATCCATTGCCGTCATCGGTGCACGCCAGAAACCCGACAGCATGGGTGCTGTCATGATGCGCAATTTGAAGGCAGGCGGGTTTGAGGGTGAAATTTTTCCGGTCAATCCGCGCCGCAGCCAGATCATGGGATACAAGGCCTTCAGCAGCGTTGATAAAATCCCCTCCCCTGTGGATTTAGGCATTGTTGTCACCGACATCGCAGAAGCCCCCGGAATTGTTGAAGCATGCGGCGCTGCCGGAATGGGCGGCGTGGTCATCGTATCAGCAGGAGGAAAGGAGAGCGGCGCAAAAGGCAGGCAGATCGAAGCTGCCATCCGCCGGAAGGCAGAAGCCTTCGGCCTGCGAGTGATCGGCCCCAACTGTATCGGCATCATCAATTTCCGCATGTTTTTAAACGCCAGCCTGTCTCAGCGCATGCAGGACGTTTCATCCGGTTCGGGGAAAACCGCATTCATTTCCCAGAGCGGCGCTATCTGTTCATCCATTCTTGATCTGTTGGCCACGGACCAGAGGCGCTCCGCCTCGGTTGGCTTCAGCCACGTGGTCAGCCTGGGTTCCATGCTGGACGTGGATTTCGGGGATGTGATCGATTATCTGGGAAACGACCCCTATGTCGGCAGCATTGTCATGTATGTCGAATGCCTGAGTCATATCAGAAATTTCATGAGCGCAGCACGGGCAGTCTCCCGTGTAAAACCCATTATCGCCCTCAAGTCCGGCAGAACGCAATCCGGCGCTATCGCGGCAGCCTTTCATACCGGCGCAATTGCCGGCGTTGATGCCATTTACGATGCGGCTTTCAAGCGGGCCGGCATTGTCCGGGTAAAAACATTTGAAGAGCTCTTCGATTGTTCAGAACTTCTGGCCACGCAGCCACCGCCTGCCGGCACCGGCCTTGCCATCATCACCAATGCCGGAGGGCCCGGCGTCATGGCAGTCGACATGTTGCAGGATTATGGACAGGCGCCTGCCGTCTTGAGTTCTGAAACCTTTCAACAGCTGGATCAGTTTCTTCCCGCCTATTGGAGCCGTTCCAACCCGGTGGATATCATGGGAGACGCCAGCCCGGAGCGCTACCTGAAAGCCGTCGAGATCTGCTTGAACGCGCCGGAGGTCAGCGGCGTGCTCGTCCTCTTTTCACCGCTTGCCATGAGCGAGCCTGTTCGTATTGCCGAATCGCTCAGCGCTTGTCTTCAGGATAAACGCAAATCGGTCATTACGTCCTGGATGGGCGGAGAAAGCGTGGCGCCTGCCCGTCAAATTTTTAACTGCGCCGGTATCCCGACTTTTGATACGCCGGAACGGGCGGTGCGCGCCTTTATGGATCTGTACCGTTATGCGCGAAATCTCGAGGTGTTGCAGGAAATTCCGCCAAAATTCCATCGCAGGCTGGAATTCAACCGGGACAAGGCCAGATCCCTGGTAGAAGCCCATATTCAAAGTGGCCGCCATGAAATGACCAAGAGTGAATCACAAGCATTGCTGACTGCTTATGGGATTCCCGTCAACCCCGCACCTGCCCGGCCCCATCATGAATTGAAGATCGGCGCCAAAAAAGACCCGGATTTTGGACCGGTGCTGGTGTTTGGAGCCGGCGGCAACCTGTCCGACGTCTTCAGGGATCATGCATTTGCCCTGCCGCCCATTAACCGGCACCTGGCGAGAATCCTCATCGAAGAAACGCAGATCAGCAAACTTCTCAAGGGATTCCGGAATCTGCCTTCAGCATGCATTGAACTTCTGGAAGAAATCCTCATGCGGGTGTCTCAGCTTGTCACCGACATCGAACACATTGAGGAACTGGACATCAATCCTCTGTTTCTCGGAGACACCTGGGCAAGTGCGGTGGACGCCAGGGTGATTGTCAGGCCTTCGGCAACGCCTTCCCCGCTGCATTTGGTCATCAGCCCGTATCCCAATGAATTCGAGAACAAAGTGTTCCGGGAAGGTTTCGGAGAGCTGCAGATTCGACCCATTCGACCCGAAGATGCGCCGCTGCTGCTTTCGCTCTTCGAGTCTCTTTCCCCGCGAAGCATTTACATGCGGTTTTTTACTCCTTTAAGAAGTTTTCAAAACAGCATGCTGGTGCGATTTACCCAGATCGATTATGATCGGGAGATTGCGCTGGTTGCCATTCAGGAAATCGAAGGGGAGGAAAAAATGCTGGGTGTTGCCAGGGTGATTTTAGACATCAAGCCGAATCACGGGGAATTTTCCGTTATCGTCAGCGATGCCTGCCAGGGCAAGGGGATTGGCGCGGAACTTCTCAGCCAGTGCCTGTCTATTGCAAAAGGGCGCGGCGTTGAAAGCGTGATGGGCGTCGTACTGACAGAAAACACACAGATGCTGGCTCTGGGCAGAAAGCTGGGATTTAAAATTGCCAGAGTGCCATGCACCAGCGAATATGAACTGACGATCAATTTCAAAGATACCGCAAAAACAGCGGCATGAAAAAAGCGTTATGGGGTTGCGGTTTTTTTTATTTTCACCCCTCGAGAGAAAATTTCAAACGCAATGGCCAGGGTTTTTTTCAGGTAATCCTTATCTTCATTCATGATTTTCTTACTGGCTTCCCAAAGGATAACCCCGGAAAACAGAGACCAGAAAATATCCGAAAGGGCAACCGGGTGTTTTTCGATAAAAACGCCTTTCTCGACACCTTCCTGGAAAATGTTTGATATGGCGCCGATGGATTTACGGGACAGTTCCTCAATCTGGATCATGAGGCGGGGAGACAGATTTTTCAGCGTTTCACTGGACTGAAGGTGGAACATGTTGATGATAATCAGGGGGTCAAAATCATAGACATCATACATGGCCTCGACCAGCTTCTCCAATTTTTGCGCCGGCGAGAGATCCGTTTCCTTATTGACATGCTCGACCCGAATATGGAGGTACTGCAGAATCCTCAATGAAAGGGAGGCATACAGCTCTTCCTTGTTTTTGAAATACAGGTATAAGGTTCCCGGGCTGAGTTCGGCTTCGCTGGCAATGTCTTCCATTGTTGACTTGTTGAACCCTTTTTCCGAAAATACCCGTTTGGCCGCCACGATAATCTGCTGCCGCCGCCGCTCTTTTTCTCTTTCTTTTCTTTCCTGAATTCCCATACTGATTATTCCTGAATAAAATTTATTTGTAATATTTATTTATATTTTATAATAGATATTTAGTCAAGAAAAAAATCCATCTTAATTGAAGATAATGCCGGATATCAGAAAAAGAAGGATTTTGAGTGACGGGCAACTATGCAGTCAGCATATAGTGTTTCCAGATCGCCGCAACTTTTTCCCGCAGGGATCGGAACCGGCCTTCTGAAACAACCGCCGGTCTCTGCTGAAGGCTCAACCGATGGACAACGGCCCGATACGTCAGATAGGCTTCCTTGAGAAAATGGGCCTGATAATCCGCCAGGATTCCGGTTTCAATCAGGGTCTGTAAAAGACGGACATTATCGGTCCACTGAAGCAGTGCCGCATATTCATGGGATTTTAAAAGAACGAGATATTGCACCAGAAATTCAATATCAACTATTCCGCCGATATCCTGTTTGATATCAAATTGCTGCGGATTTTTACCGGCATGTTCCCTTCGCAGTCTCTCGCGCATTTCCCCGACTTCCCGGCAAAGGACATCCGGCTTCCGAATTTGTGAGATCACCCGACGCCGAATGGCGTCAAAGCGTTCACAAACCCGCGAGTCTCCGCCAATCGGCCTGGATCTGACCAGCGCCTGATGCTCCCAAGTCCAGGCCTTCTCGGTTTGATACTGTTCAAACGCATCCACATGACTGACCAGAACGCCGGAGCTGCCGCTGGGCCGGAGCCTCATATCCACTTCATAGAGACTGCCGGCCGGAGTCCGTGCAGTCAGCATGTGAATCACCCGCTGCCCCAACCGGGCGAAAAACTGGGAATTGTCAACCGGGGAGCGCACCCCGTCGGTTTCACCGGGGTCTCCCGCGTGCAGAAATACCAGATCCAGATCCGAACCATACCCCAGCTCGATCCCGCCCAGTTTTCCATAGGCGATCACCGCAAACCCCCTGCTGCAGGGGGTGCCGTCAAGCGAACTGGAAGGCGCTCCATGCTTTGAAACAAGGTGATTCCAGCATAGCTCCTGCACCTGATTCAGCACTGTTTCGGCGATTTCCGTCAAATGATCGCTGGTTCGCATCAGGGGGAGCGCTCCGGTCACATCTGCCGCTGCCACACGAAGCACATTGACCTGTTTGAAGACACACAACTGCTCGATTTGATATTCCAGATCCTGGGAAGGAACCAGACGCATTTTTTCCGCAATTTCAGTCTCTATCTCTGATTTTTCGGGAGGGGTGTAGAGGGTGCGGGTGTCCAGAAGCTCATCCAGAAGGGCCGGATGCCGGGACAGCAACGTGGCGATCATCGGGCTGGCATGAGCCAGCTTCACCAGGTGAATCCGGGCATGCGGGTTTTCCAGTAATAGCGCCAGATAACTGGTGCGACGCTCGATGGCCTTTAAAATATCCATGATCCGGCTAAGGGCCAGATCCGGATGATCCAGGGGAAGAATTTCCTTGAGAAGAAAGGGAATCAGGCGATCCAGCCGCTGACGGCCTTCCCTGCTGAGCGCACGGGTAGCTGAATCCGTTCGAAGACCTTCCAGAAGATCCAGCACCGCATCGGGATGAAGAAACCCCAGTTTCTGAAGCGATTGTTGATCCTGATCCCGGTCTGCAGGCGCCAGCCAGACACCGCTTAAAACGGTTTCCACGGATGGATCGGAATCTGCAGCAGAATCCGGCAGCGGATTTTCCAGAAGGGTGTTGAAATGCATATGGACCCGGTCCATATGCATTGACAATTCGTTCAGCAACAACTGTCTGTCTGAAAATCCCATTGCAGCGCTCAGGCGCTCGCGCCCCTCTGAATCTGCGGGAAGCTGATGCGTCTGATGATCGGAGAATTCCTGCAGCCGGTTTTCGGTCCGGCGCAGAAAAACATACGCCTGAAGCAGATGATCATACACTTGCCGTGATATCATCTGTTTTCCGGCAAGCAAGCCCAGCACCTTCAGAATCGAACGTTCCTGAAGCTCGGGGCTGATTCCCCCCCGGGTCAGTTGAAAAATCTGTCCGAAAAATTCAATTTCCCGAATGCCGCCGGGGCCGAGTTTGATGTTTCCCTCCATGGATTTTCGGCTGACTTCCCGGGAAATTTTCATTTTCATTTCCCGCAGCGCGTCAAAAACGCCGAAATCCAGATAGCGGCGAAACACAAAAGGCTTAAGGCTTGAAAGGAGCTGGGATCCGGCATCATGGTCTCCAGCAGCCACCCGCGCCTTGATCCAGGCATAACGCTCCCATTCCCGGCCCTGGCGCAGATAGTAATCCTCCATGTTGTCAAAGCTCATCACCAGGGGACCATTTTCACCAAAAGGTCTTAAATTGCTGTCCACCCGGAACACAAACCCTTCTGAAGTCGGCTTGGATAAGACAGCAATCAGCCGCCGGCAGAAATGAACAAAAAAAGCCTCGTTGCTCACTTCATCGGGACCGTTCACCGTATTGCCGGAAGCGGGATAGGCAAATATCAGATCGATATCCGATGAGAAATTCAGCTCGCCTGCGCCGAGCTTTCCCATCGCCAGCACCACCAACCGTTGTGGCACGCCTTCGGCATTCACGGGGGTTCCGTATTCCCGGCAAAGGATGCCGTACAATACCGTCTCCACGAGATTCAGGCAGGAATCGGCAAGGGAAGACAGGCAGTCCATGGTTTCCTGCAGATCCGCCCATCCGGCCAGATCTCTCCAGGCAATCCGAACCATTTCCCTTCGCCTGAAATGACGCAGGCAAGTTCCCAGAGAGTCTTCATTCAGTTCATCCGGTAGGCGATTCTGCAGTTTGGCGGCATGTTCTTCCGTTGAATACTTGCGGAAAATATCCCCGCTCTGAACCAGGTCCTGAAGCATCAGCGGATACCGGATACAGCTCTGCGACACAAAGTCGCTGAATGCCAGAACCGGGCGCAGGGATCCCGAGAAGCTGTCTTCCGTAAAGGCAATCCCCTGACGCCTGGCCGAGTCCTGCAGTGCATCCCATTTATGATTTGCATCTGCTGCCAGTTTTTCTGAAAGATCGATGAACGATTTCATAACCTTGTTGCGGCTTTCATAAAAAAAGGGCATCTCTTTTTTCAAAAGATGCCCTTCGAATGGTCACGCAGAGAGTAATTAAGAGCGGACTTCTTCCTTAACGCCTACCGCCATCTTGTAGAGAATGGTCAGCACCAGGAACCCCGCACCGTAAACCCCCAGTGTAATGAGAATCTCAGGGAACGTCGGTGAATACTCCGTGACATGGTGAAGGGGGGACGGGACAAATCCGCCGGAGATCATTCCCAGACCCTTGTCAATCCAGGTGCCGGCAAAAACCGTAATACAGGCAACCGTCAGAACGCTTTCATTTTTGCGGGTGACGGGATTGACCAGAAGAATGATGCTGAGCACCATCAGGGCCATGGATGTCCACATCCAGGGAACCAGCGAGGCTTTCCCCTGAAGCCCGACAAACAGGTATTTCAAATGATCCATGTGCTCGGGAATCTGGCTGTAGAACACCACAAACACTTCGCAGAGAAAGAAAAAAACGTTCAAACAGATGGCGTAAGCAACGATTTTGGCCAGAGACTGTATCTGCTCTTTGCCCGGATCAAAATTGGTGACTTTTCGGATAATCATGCACAGCAGAATCAGAAGGGCCGGACCTGCGGCAAATGCCGAAGACAGAAACCGGGGAGCCAGAATGGCCGTGAGCCAGAACCCCCTGCCCGGAAGACCGCAGTACAGGTAGGCCGTGACCGTGTGAATGCCCACTGCCCAGGGAATGGAAATGTAGATCAGGGGCTTGAGCCACATCGGGTAATGCACATTGTTTCTTTCAGCCTCGAGCACATTCCAGCCGATCACGATGTTCAGGAAGAGATAGCCGTTCAAGACGATCATATCCCAGAACAGGACGGAATTGGGCGTCGGGTAAAGAATAACATTGAACATGCGCATGGGCTGCCCAAGATCCACCAGAATAAAGAGCAGGCACATGGTAATGGCGGCAATCGCCAAAAATTCGCCCAGAATGGTGACTTTGGCAAATGCCTTGTAATTATGTAGATAATACGGGAGTACCACCATCACACCTCCGGCTGCAACCCCGACCAGAAAAGTGAACTGGGCAATATAAAATCCCCAGGATACGTCCCGACTCATGCCGGTGATTCCCAAACCGAATCCGAGCTGATACAGGTAAGTTCCGAATCCGATTCCAACGAGAACCAGAAGCGCTGTTATCCAGCCGAAATATTTTTTGTTTCCTTTTAAGGCTAATTCAAGCATAACCACCTCACACGATATAGTAAACTGAGGGCTCTGTGCCCAGGCTCTGTTTCCGTCGAATGGTGAAATTGGATTTTAACAATTCCCTGACCGCGGATTTGGGATCATAGAGGTCCCCGAATGTCAGGATGCCGTTGGACACTTCGACACAGGCCGGCAGTTTCCCGACCGCAAGCCGTTCAGTGCAGAAATTGCATTTTTCAACAACCCCTTTCATCCGGGTAGGATAATCCTTGTTGGTCTCCTTGATAAACGGCCGGGGATCCCTGAAATTAAAACTTCTGGCGCCGAAAGGACAGGCAGCCATGCAGAACCGGCACCCGATGCAGCGGTGAAAGTCCATCATGACAATGCCATCACTTTCCCGCTTGAATGTCGCCTGCGTGGGGCAGGCCCGCACACAGGGCGGGTTTTCGCAATGATTGCACAGCACCAGAAATGGGACATGCTCCGCATGCTCGCTCAGAAATTTATTGGTTTCCGTTGGAAAGGCATAATGGTATTCTTCTTCCCATATCCATTTGATTTCGTGGTTTTTGTTCTCCATCTTGGGAACATTGTGAATCTTGTGGCAGGCACTGATCATGGGTTCCAGGTCAGAGGCTTTTTTTATCTTGCGCGTATCCACGACCATGGCCCACTGCTTGGCCTTTAGCGCGCCATCCCCCTGTTTGATTAAAACCTGGCCCGCAGCCTCTCCCTGCCCGGATGCCAGAACATCCAGAACCGGTTTGGCGCCGATGCCCAGAACAGCAACCCCGGCCATTGTCAAGAAGCGTCTTCTGCTGCTTTCCATTACTTTGTCTCCTTCGGTTTGTCGATATGGCAGTCAAAGCAGTAAGGTCTCACCGAAGCATAGTCATGGCACTTGTCACAGAAATCAGCCTTGTTCGAGTGACAATCCAGGCAGGTATTGGAAAGACTCATGGCAAATGCCTTACCACTGGGATTGACATAGGTATTGTCGGAATTTCTGACTACCGAATGCCGCCAGACATCCAGAAGCTGCATGTGTTCAGCCCGCATGTACTCGGTCGGCATCACGCATTCTTTGGCCGCCTTGGCCTTTTCGGTCAGTTTCAGCTCCGGAGCGGGCGAAGCCTTTCCTGAGTTATACCAGAAAGGGAACGTAAACAAGGCGATAAAAATGACCAAACCCGCAATGATATATTTCTTGTCTTTTATTAGAAATATGTTCTTGTCATTCATTATTCATCCTCCATTCCTGGCAGCGGCTCTCCGCGCAGGTTCGTGGTTCTTTCCCCTTCTCCGGGAAGGATCAGCGCATTGGCCACCATTTCGGTGACCCCTGTGACGCCGACCCCCGGCACCCAGTAGTCCATCAGCGGCGGAAGTGCGGCACGGTCAATGGCGCAGATCGTGGCCAGCATGTTGACCCCGTATTTTTCGTGAACATGTTTGACGGCATTGGCTCTGGGAAGACCACCGGCCATCCGCAGCTCCATATCTTCACCGGCATTCAGCCCCGAACCGCTGCCGCAGCAGAAAGTCTGTTCCCGGATGGTGTTGGGCGGCATCTCATAGAAGTTATTGGCCACACTCTGAATGACATACCGGGGTTCATCAAACATTCCCATGCCCCGTGCGGGATTGCAGGAATCGTGATAGGTCAGGATGAGACTGTCATTGCGGCTGGGGTCCAGATTCAGTTTGCCGTGCTTGATCAGATCCGCCGTAAATTCAGAGATGTGAACCATTTTGGTGGATTTGGCGTTTTCGAATACCGTACCGGTAATGGGTGAGACTGGCACCTCGAGAAAATCCGCAGGCCCGTTCATGGTATCCATATACTGGTTGATGACCCGCCACATGTGCCCGCATTCCCCGCCAATGATCCATTTGACCCCCAGGCGCTTGGCTTCTGCATACATCTTGGAATTGAGCCGCTTCATCATTTCGTGGGAAGTAAAGAAGCCGAAATTGCCGCCTTCGGAAGCATAGGTGCTCCAGGTGACATCCAGGCCGTACTCTTCTTTCAGATAATGAAACAGCAGCAAATAACCCATGCAGGTATAGGTTCCCGGATCGGCGAAAACGTCTCCGGAGGGCGTGACAAATAAAATGTCCGCGCCTTTTTTGTTGAAATTGGGCTCCACCCGAACCCCGGTAATCTCCTCGATGTCATCCACGAAGAACTCGAGCATGTCCTTGAACGCATGGGGCTGAATCCCCAGATGGTTGCCGGTGCGGTAACAATTGGCGACAGGCGTTGCAATCCAGTCGATATTCAGGCCGATCAGGTTGAAGAGCTCTCTGGCCATGATCGTGATTTCAGCCGTGTCAATGCCGTAGGGGCAGAAAATCGAACACCGCCGGCATTCCGTGCACTGAAAGAAATAATACCACATTTCCTTCAAAACATCCATGGTCAGGGGTCTGGCGCCGGCCAGCCTTCCCAGAATCTTTCCTGCTGCGGTAAAATCGTTGCGGTAAACGGAACGAAGCAGTTCGGCCCTTAATACCGGCATATTTTTGGGATCACCGGTGCCGATGAAAAAATGGCATTTGTCGGCACAGGCCCCGCAGCGGACGCAGATATCCATAAACAGCTTGAATGAGCGAAACCGCTCCAGCCTCACCTTGAATCCTTCATGAAGGATTTCCTTCCAGTTTTCCGGAAGCTTCCAGTCTTCATCCGGCGGGTTCCACTGGTGCGGGAAAGGAAGGTGGGTGTATTCAACGCTTTTTGGATTTGCCGCATAACAGTACATTCCCTTTCGAATATTCACCGGAGTGTCCATCCAGTCCGTCTGGGGCGGCTTTCGATCTATATCGGATAAAAATTGATCTGGTTTTGGAAAGTCTGACATTTACTTACTCCTTTTCCACTGGCAGTCCAGCCTCTATCATTTTTTCCCTGAATTCTTCTTCATACTCTTCGTAAGTATGAACTTCAACAGGATAGTTCCATGGATTGACATGTCTGACAGCACGGGTGTTACTCGGAAGATTTCGAGTGGGGCTCAGGAAAACTCCTCCCAAGTGCATCAGCTTGCTGAAGGGGAAATAGGCCAACAGGATACAGACAAAAAACAGATGGACATAAAACACCGCACCGATGCCCTGGGGAATGGTTGGATGAAAGGAAACCAGCCCCAGCGTCAGCTCTTTCGCCGCCCGAATGTTCACTTTCGAAAAATACCGCATCAGAATGCCGGTAAAGGCGATTCCAAAAATGAGAAAGAGGGGGAAGAAGTCGGCCGGCAGGGAAATGTATTTGACATGGGGAATCACGATCCGCCGGACAAACAGAAAGGTCACCGCGGCCAGAAGCACCAGACCCGACATATAGACGCCGGGAACCCCGACCCTCACGACATCGGTCAGGATTTCAAACCGGAAGAAACTGTCCACGGTTTCAACCAGTTTAATCAAAGCGGGAACCGGTTCCGTAAACAGGCGCAGATGCCGGACAATCACGGTCAGAAACGCATAGTGAAATGCAAGGGCCGCCAGCCACAGCCAGATTTCCAGCTGAAAGGCTATCTTCCCTTCCTGAATGAAATTGCGGGTATTGCGGAAAAGCGACCGGAAGCAGCAAACTTCCAGGATCATCCGCACCACCACCGCACCCGGCGTGAAGGGGTTGTCAATCTTGTTGGGTTTGATCCAGGGCAGCGATTGTTGCTGACCGCAGGTGGAAGGAATGCAAAACGGCACGGCGGAACGCGCCCATCCCATCACCCGGTAGACAAAGCCGGCAAGAAAGACAGCTACTGCAACATAGGGTATGACGATCCCGAACAGAAGTTCGAGCCCTGCTGCCTCCACACCCAGATAGGCCAGCAGAAATAGAGCAATCACTGCCAACAGGGAATACATGTACTTTACATTCATTGACCATCACCTCGCTCTGTGGCCCCGCTCATCAGCGTGCATTTTGCGGGGACTAAAAAAATATATTGAACGCTGTGGCTATCAGGAAAAAAGCCCCTTTCATTCCTTTAAGCCACTGACCCGAATACCTGTCACTGATTGCAGTTGCCGTTTTTGGGCGGTGTTACCAGCCGCAGCCCCGGAGGATCCTCATCCGGAATATCTTTTACCAGTCCGGCCCGCTGGAATGCGCGAAACGTTGTATTGCGCATTTCATTGGCCTGAATCTGGTAAAGCGTTTCCCTGCATTTCGCATAGATGTCAAATGCCATCAGGCAAAGATCATCGATTTTCGATTCAAAATTCATGAACGCCGTCATCACATCCGGATTCTGAAATTCCTTGCCGAGGGTTTCCCGGATGATCTGCTTGAGGAATAAAACAAAGGAAGTGGCCTGTGAAGGGGTAAAGTTCTGAAGCGCGCGAATGCGGATAATGGGATCCAGAAAAGAATTAACGGCTTCCCTGTCCATTCCGGTTGTCAGTACATCGAACAAGGCTTCAAGACCCTTCAGCGTGGTTCTTCCTACAGGATTGGCGAAAGGATCTTTCTGCTGCTTCAGAAAATTGGCGGTATCAACTGGATATGTTCTCACGACCTCATCAAACCAGCGTTTGATCAGGGCGGCCTTGTGTTGCGACAACAGTTTATCCAGTTTCATAAAAAAGGGAACTCCTTGTTCTTTTAACGTTCAGAATCGGGTGTTTCAAAATGCAACGCTTACAGGGATATTGTCCCGGCGCCGGATTAACGGATTGAACACTTGAGACTTTGCCTATAGTCAACTTGGCATTTCCTGTCAACAAGAAATGACGGGTTTCGATAAAGTTGAAACAAAGTTGGGAAAACAGCCCCCATCCGTTTTTCCATACACTGTATTAAATAACGATACATATCCTGCGAATGGGAGCCCCTGCCAAGCCTGATGCAAAATTGCATTAAATAACATGCTGTAATATTATTGTATGCTTTTTATTAATATGCTTTTGATCCTGTTGCACATTTTCAAAGTCGCCATGGGAATATGTATAAAATACCAATACAGTAAATCATGTGATGATGGTTCCGTTCCGGTTCTGATATCTTGTTATATCAACTGGATGATATTTTGACTTTTTTTGGCATTGAACCTGCATAGGTCTCCGAAAAGTGCTCCGAAAAGGTGCTCCACTCCAAAAAGGGAGCAAAATGCGCCACATCAACTTTGATGGCGCGCCGGGTTACGGGTTTTATTATGGATTCATTCGAACTTCATTGAGGAAGCGCATTATGGGGAAAGTCGGATTATTCACTTCCAGGGTTACCCTGTCAGTTGTCATTGTCATTGCGTCCATTTTAGGGATTGGAGCTTATGGCCGGGGAACCCAGAACCAGCAGACCGATACCAAAAGGTCAGATGTGATCATCATTGATATGCTGAAGGCTCATGGCGCGCTGGAACGCCCCGGTGTTGAATTTCCGCATGATCTCCATACGCAGGCCCTGAAAAAAATACAAAAAGACTGTACAGCCTGCCACTTGCCGGAAAAAGATCGGCTGTCCCTGAAATTCCAGCGAACAGCAGAAGGATCCAAAACCGAAATTACAGATATCTACCACGCCAAGTGCATCGAATGTCATAAACACATTGCATCAACCAACGAAAAATCCGGTCCGGTCACCTGCGGAGAATGCCATTCGGAAAAATTGCAGTATGACTCGATTCGAAAACCCATTCCTTTTGATAAATCTCTTCATGCCCGCCATGCCAAAACCGCAGAAAACAAATGTGAGCGCTGCCATCATGAATATGACGCCCAGGCAAAAAAACTCTTTTACGCCAAGGAAAAGGAAGGCTCCTGCCGTTATTGCCACCAGGACATGACACAGGATAGCCGGGTATCCAACCGGGAGGCTTCACACATCGGTTGTCTGGATTGCCATCGAAAAACCGTTGCAAAAGGGAAAAAAGCGGGCCCGGTTGACTGTAGCGGTTGTCATGACCCGGCGCAGCAGGCAAAAATCGAAAAATTGACCGATATTCCCCGGATGCAGCGCAAGCAGCCGGATACAGTTCTCATGAAAATCAACAAAGAAGGGATTCAACCGGAATCCCGGATGAATTTTGTGCCCTTCGATCACAAGGCCCACGAAGGTTATGCGGATTCCTGCCGCATCTGCCATCATCAGGCGATGAGCACATGCAATACCTGCCATACCCAGATCGGCTCCAAAGAAGGAAAGTGGGTGACACTGGATCTGGCCATGCATCAGCGAAACGCCGATGAAAGCTGTATGGGATGCCATAATACGGCAAAGACCCGGACAAACTGCGCCGGGTGCCATGCCCGCATGAATCCAAGCCGGAAAGACGAACAATCCTGCCAGACCTGCCACATGAAAACCGATCCACAGCCAAAATCCGGACCCCTGCCTGCGGATCAGGAGCCGATTCTGGCCAAATCGCTGCTGGACTTGCGAACGCCTGTCAAGGCGCCCTTTACGGACGCCATGACAGCAGACATCCCTGAGAAAATTTCGATAAAAAGTCTTTCCATTCAATATGAGCCGGTGGAATTTCCGCATCGGAAAATCGTTCAAAGCCTGCTAAAAAACATTGGTGAAGATAAACTGGCCGGATATTTCCATGCCAGTCAACTGACTCTTTGCCAGGGCTGCCATCACAACAGTCCGGCATCGCTCAAACCCCCCAAATGTCAGAGTTGTCACAACAAACCCTTTAATGAAGCAAAGGACGTTCCGGGTCTTCTGGGCGCTTATCATCAGCAGTGCATGGGCTGTCATAAAGCAATGCATATTGAAAAACCCATGGGTTGTATCGAATGTCACAAGGAGAAAAGTTAATCCATTTCTTTCCTTTTGACGGGAAAGCGCGCCGGCCGAGGAGATTGAGCTGGTTTTTCATCCAACGAAACCGATGAGAGTTTAATCGATTTTAATATTTGAGGTATGGGTAGAGGTAACAACATGTCGTTGACGCGAAGACGATTTTTGGGGTGGATGGGCGCTGCCGGGGCAGGCACGCTGTTGGGACGACAGGCGGAGGCTGCCGCCAATGTTCATTTTAACGGGTACCCGGACAGTTTTGCGGTTTTGCACGATACGACCCTGTGCGTCGGCTGCCGTGCCTGCGAAACAGCCTGCAACACCGTCAATGAGCTGCCGCCGCCCGATCGGCCATTCAAGGATCTGTCTGTACTGGATACGCTTCGCCGGACCACATCCAAGACATACACGGTGGTGAACCGGTTTCAGACAGACTCCCGGTCACCCCAAACCCTATTTGTCAAAAAACAATGCAATCACTGCCTGGAGCCGGCCTGTGCTTCCGCCTGTTTTGTCCGGGCTTTCAAAAAATCTCCTGAAGGCGCCGTTACCTACGATCATACGGTCTGCGTGGGGTGCAGATACTGCATGGTTGCCTGCCCGTTTGAAATTCCCGCCTACGAATATGACAAGGTTCTGGATCCCAAAATCATGAAATGCACGATGTGCCATACACGGGTGAAAAACGGCCAGCTCCCAGGCTGTGTGCAGGCCTGCCCCAAGGAAGCCCTGACTTTCGGAAAACGCAAAGACATACTGAATGTTGCCAGGGAACGTATTCAAAAACATCCCGGACGCTATATCGATCATATTTACGGTGAAACTGAAATGGGCGGAACGAGTTGGCTGTATCTTTCAGCGGTTCCGTTCAGCCAGATCGGCATGAGAGAAGATCTGGGCGTCACGCCGGCGCCCGAGTTGACATCCGGAGCGCTTGGCGCCGTTCCCATCGTTGTCGGACTGTGGCCGGTTCTTCTGACCGGGATTTATGCCATCACCCAGCGCAAAGAAAAGGTCTTTGCCGAAGAACAGCGGCTGGCGGTTTCCGAGGCCATTCAAGATGTCCGGCAAAATGCCGAGAAGGAAATGGCCAATGCAATGGAAAAAGCGCAGAAAGACAAAGAAGCCGCAATCAAACAAGCTGTAAAAAAAGCTGTAGATGAAGCCATAAAAACACAACAGGAGGTGAAAGCCTGATGTCTGAAAAAACCTTTTCCGTCAACAAGGCATTGACACCATTCAACATGGTTGCCGGAATCATTCTTCTGATCGGCACGGTCATTACCATCCTGCGGTTTACCGGTGGACTGGCGGCGGTAACCAACCTGACCGACGACAACCCCTGGGGGATCTGGATCGGATTTGATCTGCTCTGCGGCGTTGCCCTGGCTGCCGGCGGCTATGTCACCTCTGCGGCGGTTTATATTTTTGGTATGAAGCGCTACCATTGCGCGGTCCGGCCCGCCATTCTCACCGGATTTTTAGGCTATGCGCTGGTGGTGTTCGCCCTCCACTACGATGTCGGTCGTCCCTGGCGCCTGCCATACCCATTTATTATTCAGCAGGGAACCACGTCGCTGCTCTTTGAGGTCGGCGCCTGTGTGGCTCTGTATCTCACTGTTTTGTTTATTGAATTTACACCGGCAGCTCTGGAGTGGCTGGGATTGAAACGGGCCCGGACGATTGTGGTGCGGCTGACCATGCTCCTGACCATTTTTGGTGTGGTGCTGTCCACCCTGCATCAGTCATCACTCGGCGCGCTGTATCTGATCGCACCATCCAAACTACACCCGCTCTGGTATTCAACCTATCTGCCGGTTTATTTTTTTGTGTCGAGCATCATCGCCGGACTTTCCATGGTGCTTTTTGAAAGCACCCTTTCGCACCATTATTTTTCGGATAAAATGGACCCGGCCCACCTGGCGGAAGCCGAAAATGTGACGCTGGGATTTGCAAAAGCGGCTTCTCTGGTTCTGGCGGGCTATTTTACGATCAAAATCGTCGGCCTTTCAATTGCCAACAACTGGCATTATCTGACCACGGGCTACGGCGGCTGGTTTCTGGTGGAACTGCTGGGGTTTGTGGCCTTGCCCTGCCTGATGTATGCCATTGGCGTTCGGGACAAGAATGTCAGGCTCATTCGATGGACTGCCGGCTGGACGGTTCTGGGCATCGTACTGAACCGGCTCAATATTTCCATGATCGCATTTAACTGGCAATTGCCTTCCAGCCAGCGATACGTTCCCCACTGGATGGAAATCATGATTTCGGTGTTTATCGTCACGATCGGCATTCTGGTCTTTCGGTTCATTGTTTCCCGGATGCCCATCATGTCCGAACATCCGGATTATCGTTCGCACTGACCACAGGCTTTGCGGCAAAACCGATACTTCATAATCCATGTAACCAAAGGATGTTGCAATGGCAGGCGAATTCTTTACACTTCAGGATTTCATGACATTCACCAAGGGAATAACCTATCTCTTGATGGTGGTTTCCCTTTGCGCCATTACCGGGTTCTGGCTTTTTTTAACCGAACGCGATACGGATCAACCCACGGATGAATCGAATCATCACAGCAAGTGAGCAAAAAGGAGTGTTCTCATGTACGATTTCGTAACCGGTCCACTGGCGTGGCTGGCATTCTCCGTTTTTTTTCTCGGCGTGACGGCACGGATCGTTCTCTACATCCGGGGGCTGGACTGGAAACTGGACCGGGTCACCTATACAGTCAACGTATCGTATGGCATCAAAGGCGCGCTCCGATCCATTTTCCAATGGATTTTTCCGTTTGGCACCCAAAGCTGGCGCAGTTACCCCCTGTTGACGGTACTGGTGTTTGCCTTTCATATCGGGATTCTGTTCACCCCGGTTTTCCTGATAGCGCACAATTTCTTGTTATGGGAGCGATGGGGACTCCGCCTCTGGACCTTTCCCGAACCGGTTGCGGATTTCCTGACCGTAACCGTGATGGTCTGTGCCGTGTTTCTGGTGCTGCGCCGGATTGCGCTGTCCGAAGTTCGCATCCTGACCACGGCTTACGACTATCTGGTTCTATCCATTGCCGTAGCGCCTTTTTTCACGGGCTACATGGCCCATCTTCAATTGGCAGATTACCGGTTCTGGCTGATTCTGCATATTCTTTCCGGGGAAATCATGCTGATGGCCATTCCATTTACTAAACTTTCCCATTTCGTCGGCTTTTTTTTGTCCCGCGCGCAAATCGGAATGGATTTTGGCATCAAACGCGGCGGAATGAAAAACAAAGGACTGGCCTGGTAATTTTTTAGGATTGATGGAAGCGAATTGTTTGATATATAATTAAATTCTGCGGGAAAAAAATATGCCTGAAGGAACACTTTGTAACAGAACGCCAATCAATACCGTGGAAGCGCTTCATGCACTTCTGGCGGACAAGAGCGGAAAAACCTATTATGCGGAAATGAACTCACTGGATGTGGATCGCACCGCCTTAAAGGCGACACTCGAGAAAACCTGCAAATCCCGCATTCGTACCTGGCTGGAAATCTGTGCTCACTGCGGCATGTGCGCGGACAGTTGCTTTTTTTATCTGGCCAACAGCAAAGACCCCAAACAGGTGCCTTCCTATAAAATCCAATCCACGCTCGGGCAGATCGTCAAGAAAAAAGGCGATGTGGACAATGCATTCATGCAGATGGTTATGGATACGGCCTGGGGGAAATGCACCTGTTGCAACCGGTGCGGCATGTACTGTCCGTTCGGGATCGATATGGGGGTCATGTTCGGTTATCTGAGAGGATTGTGTTATTCACAAGGGTTTGTGCCGTGGGAGCTGAAGATCGGCGCGGGCATGCATCGCATTTACCGAGCCCAGATGGATGTGACTTCCGAGGACTGGGTGGACACCTGCCAGTGGATGGCCGAAGAAAACGAGGAAGACTGGCCGGGACTCGAAATTCCCGTGGACAAGGAAAATGCGGATATCATCTATACGGTCAATGCCAGAGAACCCAAGCACTACCCGGAAGATCTTGCCGAAGCCGCCATCCTCTTTCACATTGCCGGTGAAAACTGGACCGTACCCAGCGTCGGATGGGAGGAAACCAGTCTGGCCATGTTCGCCGGAGACTGGGAAGCCTGCAAACTTCAGGTTCAGGCCGTGTATGACGCCATGGAACGATTGAAACCCAAGCGCATGGTCGTAACCGAATGCGGTCACGCCTACCGGGCCACGGTCATTGAAGGCCCGTACTGGGCAGGTCTGAAATCCGGAAAGACGCCGGTGCCCAGTTTTCATTATGTGGAATGGGTGGCCGAGGCGCTTCGCACCGGCAAGCTGAAAATCGATCCGTCCAAAAGAATCAAGGAGCCGGTAACCTACCAGGACTCCTGCAACTACATCCGAAACGCAGGACTGAAAGAATGCGCCCGTGAAATCATGAGTTATATCGCCGAAGATTTCCGTGAAATGTCTCCGTGCAAGGAACACAATTTCTGCTGCGGGGGCGGCGGCGGAATGAATGGTCTGGGGCGGTACCGGGAGCAGCGCAATATCGGGCTTAAAGTCAAACGCGATCAGATTCTGGCAACCGGCGCAAAACTTGTCATATCCCCCTGCCACAATTGCTGGGATGCCATCCGGGACATGGAGGAAATCTACCGTGTCGGGATCCGCTGGTCTTTTTTAAAGCCTCTGCTTCTGAAAATGGTGATAGTCCCCGACCATTTGAAACCTGAGGAATGATGAATACCGTTACACTCAGCAATAGCGGCCTGCTTCTTGCCGAAGGCAACGCCGTGGAAAGCAGGCCGCTCAAGTTCCTGAATGCCCAGGTCCGGCTGGCGGCGGACTGCACGCTGCGCAGTTATTTTCGGATGATCGCGCATTATCCGATTTTTTCCGATCTCAATGTTTTTTTTTCAACCTGTATGGAAACCTACCGGTCCTGTCCGGCCAGCGGCTGTCACGATCCGTCACTGGATTATCTGATACTGACTAAAACCATTGAAATGATCGGGTTCCCCGGCGATCCGCGCCTGGAAATCTATCACTCGCTTTATGCCGTTCAGGATACGAATCTAACTGAAATTCGGTTATTTACCCTGGAAACGCTACTGGATGCCCCCCTGAAACTGGGAAAGCTCAAACATGTCATCTTCGGTGACAAAATGGACATGTTTGAATTCGATACGGTGTTTACCCTGTTTGAATTGATTGACGCCATTGTGTGGGAACTCAGCTTTCATGGGACACTGCTGGCCTGCGATATACGGAGGTAACGATGTTTGAAAAAATCCTGTTTGCCACCTCGGGGACGCCCATCTGCGACAATGCCGCGCATGTGGCTTTTGACATTGCCAAAAAATACAATTCCAAACTCCTGACGTTTCATGTACTCGGATTGCCATCCCGGGGTTTCAGCACGGTGGTCAAGGACATTCGAACCGGAGAAGTCGAACAATACGATTCCGATTATATTTCCTGGGTCAAGGAAGAGTTGAAAAACACCTATGATAAATATCTGAAAGACTGCCGGGACTGTGACATCGAAGCTGTCGCCGGTGTTCCCAGTACGGAAATCTTAAGAAAGGCCCGTCAGCAGGATTCGGATTTGATCGTGATGGGTGCTCATTCCCGTCAGGAAGAAACCGGCGCCGCCCGATATCGGGGGGCTGTGGGAACCAATATGCAGCACGTGGCCCGGGGCGCCCGTTGCCCGGTATTGATTGTCAGCAGGCCCTGCACCACCTGCCTCTGGTACTTTTCCAATATCGTTTTCGGCACGGATTTCAGCAAGGCCTCCTTTTCCGCGTTTTTGTTTGCCAGCAAACTGGCCAAGGAAATCGGCAGCAAACTCTATATTTTTCATGCACTGGATATGGGCGTCGTTCTTGCCGGAAAAGTGTTGGCCCAGGAGGATATCGAAGCCCGCATACTGGAAGCCCGTAAAAAAATCGATAAAATCTATCTGCCATATCTTCGGGATTATGACAATTTCCAGGTCGACATCTGGGAAGGCATCCCCTACGTGGAAATCTTGAAATATTCCCGGGCTAAAAATGCGGATCTGATCGTCATGGCCCACCACACCAAAGAGGTGGATCCCGAACAGGCGATACTAGGCGGCACCGTGGAACAGGTAGTCCTGCGGGCATCGTGTCCGGTCGCAAGCGTCAACCATCCGGACAAGGTATCCGGCTGAGGTCCGGTTTGATGGCCATGAAACAGATTCTGATCGTCGATGATGAACTGGACATGCGTATATTTTTATCGACACTTCTGGAAACCAGCGGATACCGGCCGGTTACCTGCCAAAACGGCCTGGATGGCGTCAGCAAAGCAAGGTCGATAAAACCGGATCTCATTCTTCTAGATGTGATGATGCCGGGAGATGGCGGGGTTAAGATGTATCGGGCTTTGAAAACGGACCCTGAGCTTTGGTCCATTCCGGTCATCATGATCACCGCCGTCGGCCGTAACAGTTTTACCCATTATCTGAAGATGCTGAATACCGGCCTGCCCCATCCGGTTTCACCGCCCGTAAATTATCTGGAAAAACCGGTCGATACCCATGCCCTGCTGGCGGCTTTGGAACGTGTTTTTTCTGCACCCTGTCCGACCGATGGGAATGGTTCGTGAGGTTTGATGGAAAAAAAACTCCTGCTCGTTGATGATGAAGAAGGTATTCGAAAGGTACTGGGCATTTCATTAATGGACAGGGGGTATGCCGTGCTGACCGCTGAAAATGGCCTGGACGCGCTGGCGATTTTCAGGGCGGAAAACCCTCCGATTGTACTGACCGATATCAAAATGCCGGGACTGGACGGCATTCAGCTTCTTCAAGCCATCAAGGCTGAAAATCCCGAAACCGAAGTCATCATGATCACCGGTCATGGTGATATGGATCTGGCGATCAAGAGCCTTAAACTCGAAGCCACGGATTTTGTCACCAAACCCATTCATGACAGCATTCTCGAAATTGCGCTCAAAAGGGCTACCGAGCGGATCATCATGCGCGAGCAGCTCAGGCGCCATACCGAAAATCTTGAGAGACTGGTGGAAGAGAAATCCGCCCGCCTGGTTCAACTGGAAAGGCTGACCGCCATTGACCAGGCGGTTGAGGGAATGTCTCTGGCCAGACGACAGATGGCTGACGATATCGGGGAGAACCTGGGCAATTTTAATGAAATGCCCTGCTTTGTCTCGATTCATAACCGGGATCTGAAAATTGTTGCCGTCAATCACCAGTATCGCACCCGGCTGGGAAGCGGAATCGGAGATTCCAGCTGGTCAATTTACGCCGGAGCCGAGGCCATACCGGATAATTGTCCGGTCGGATTGACTTTTTCTTCCGGCACCGGACAGCGGAGCCATAAACAGATTCAATTTGCAGACGGCACCCAATCGCCGGTCATGGTGCATACCGCGCCGATCCGAAACAGCGCGGGCGCCATAGAGCTTGTCATCGAGATATCCGCCGACATTTCAGAAATCAAACGGCTTCAGGACGAGCTGAATGCCACGCAGCGGAAATATCAGCAGTTGTTCGATGAAGCCCCCTGCTATATTACGGTTCAGGACCGGCATTTTCAGATGATTGCCGCCAACCGGCGATTCAAGGATGATTTTGGCGATGATATCGCTCAGTGTTTCCGGGTTTATCGGCAGCGCACCGAACCCTGCCTCAACTGCCCGGTTGCCAGAACCTTTGAGGACGGACAGCCCCATCAGGGCGAGATGGTGGTGACATCGAAATCCGGAGAACAGATTCATCTGCTGATCGGCACGGCCCCGCTGTTCAATGCCAGCGGACAGATCAGTCAGGTCATGGAATTGTCCACCAACATCACCCAGATCCGCAAGCTTCAGGAAAATCTATCGGCTCTGGGTCTGATGATGAGTTCCATGTCACACGCGGTCAAAGGCATGCTGACAGCTCTGGATGGCGGGATTTACCGCATGCGGTCCGGCCTGAAAAAGCAGGATGCATCGCTGATACAAGATGGCCTGGAGGATGTTCAGATCATGGCCGATCGCATCCGCAATGCCGTACTGGATATTCTCTATTATGCCAAGGAACGCGAAATCCGGCCGGAACTGACTGAAGTCCAAAACATGGTGGACGATGTGATTCAGATCATTGAGCCCAAGCTGAATAACCGGACCATTCAATGGAACTGCCAGGCGGAGCCTTTTTTAGGCTGTTTTGTTGTGGATCGGGGGGCCATGCGAACCGCGCTGGTCAATATTCTTGAAAATGCGGTCGAAGCCTGTCTGGAAAATACGGAAAGATCCTCCCATACCATTGAATTCCATGTTCGAAAATCCGGAAATCATATCTGTTTTGAAATCCAGGACACGGGTATCGGCATGGACTCAGAGATTCAGGACCACATTTTTACTCTCTTTTTCTCATCCAAAGGCCAGAGAGGCACCGGACTCGGCCTGTTTATCGCCAAAAAAGTGATCGATCAGCACCAGGGAACCATCCGGTTTCAGTCCCTGAAAGGAAGTGGCACAACATTCTGGATCGACATTCCCGTCAAAACGGTATCATAACGATTCAGACGTTTGAGCTCTCAGTCATCCTTCTTTTATTGACTCCCACATTTCTCTGCATTACAAAACCGGATTAGAAAATTGACATATATGAGGACTTCTGAGATGTTGGATGCGTTTCGAAGCATTCGGAACAGCCTGAGTTACCGCCTGATATTTTTCATGGGGCTGATCCTGTTCATCTTTTTTTCTGTCTGGGCCTATATCAGCATTCAATATCAGAAAGAAAAAATGATGAAAGATATCGTGATCTGGGCAGACCGGTTGAGTCAGACCATTCAACTGAGCACGCATTACGCCATGATGTTGAACGCCAGATACGATATCAACCAGAGCATTCAGAACATCGGCAGACAGAAGGCCATCGAGTATATCCGGATATACAACAAGGAAGGGGAGATCAAATTTTCAAGTGCGCCGTTGGAGGTCAGCCAGAAAACCAATATCAAGGCGGAAGCCTGTTATATCTGCCATAAAAGCGATCCCCCGATGGACTATCTTGATTTGTCGGAGCGGATCCGGATTTTTAATTCTCCCAATGGACACCGGGTGATCGGGGTGATCACCCCGATCCGGAACGGAAATGGCTGCTCAACGGATGCCTGTCATGTCCATCCTGAAAACAAAAAGATTCTGGGCGCTCTGGATGTCGTGTTATCGCTGAAGGAGACCGATGATGATATTCTGTTTTTTGAAGAAGGGATTCTGATTTTGGCCAGTTTTATTTTTATCGCAACATCCGTCGGTATCTGCCTCTTTATTTTCCGGTTTGTCAAAATGCCGATTCGAAAGCTGATCGAAGGCACCCGGAGAATTGGAGCAGGAGATTATGTCACCCCGATCGATATCGATTTGAATGACGAACTTGGCGAGCTGGCTACCGCTTTTCAGAAAATGGGACAAAATGTCGGCGAAAAACAGGCCGAGCTGAACAACCAGCGCAATGAGTATCAGAGTCTTTTTGAACAGGTTCCCTGCATTATCACGGTTCAGGATAGAAATTACCGGTTGATTCAATACAATCGGGAATTTTCGGAGCGGTTCGGTCAGCAGATCGGCCAACCCTGCTACCGTGCATACAAGGGGCGGGATGAAAAATGCGTGATCTGCCCGGTGGAGCGGACTTTTGAAGACGGCCTGCCGCACTATAGCGAAGAAACCGGGATCAATAAAGACGGCACCAGAACCTACTGGATGGTGCGGACATCGCCCATAATGAATTCCGAAGGGCATATCATCGGCGCCATGGAGATGAGCATCGATATTTCCAGAAGCAAACAGCTCGAGGAGAAGCTTGCCGAGTCGGAAAAAAAATATTGCGCCATTTTCAACAACATTCCCAATCCTGTCTTTGTTCTGAACATTCAAAATCTGAAGATACTGGACTGTAACAAGAGCGTTACGCTGGTCTATGGATATCAGCCCGATGAAATTATCGGCAAGTCCTTTCTGGATTTTTTTTCGGAAGAAGAAAGAGAACTCTATGCATTCAAACTCCTGACATCATCCATCATCCATCGTGCCCGGCATTCCCATCGAAATGGTGGAACGCTTTTTGTAAATATCCGTTTTTCTTCATCCACATATTCCGGGGAAAAAGTGCTTCTGGTGACCACCAGCGATATCACGAAACGGCTGGAGACCGAACAACAGCTGTTTCAGGCAAGCAAAATGGCAACCCTCGGTGAAATGGCTACGGGCGTTGCCCATGAACTGAATCAGCCGCTGTCCGTAATTAAAACAGCCAGCAGCTTTTTTATAAAAAAAGTCGATCGGAAAGAACCCATCAAAGAGGAGATTCTCTATACCCTGGCAAAAGAAATCGACAGTCATGTGGACCGGGCGACCAAGATCATCACCCACATGCGGCAGTTTGGCCGGAAAACGGAAATGATGCTGGAAAAGGTTCAGGTCAACGATATTCTAAAGAATGCCTTCGAGATTTTCAGTCAGCAGTTAAAGGCAAGGGGCATCCAGGTTGCGTGGGATATCCAGCCGGATATCCCCATGATACTGGCGGATACGGGTCGGCTGGAACAGGTATTTATCAACCTGATGCTGAATGCCAGAGATGCCATTGAACAAAAAATGGAATCCGGATGTGCCGAAAAATGCCTCTGCGCCATCACCATGAAAACCCATGCCAATGCAAAATCCGTGACAGTTTCGATCAGCGACACCGGAACCGGCATTCCGCTCAGCGATCTGGATAAAATCTTCGAGCCGTTTTACACCACAAAAAAAGTAGGAAAAGGAACCGGCCTGGGGCTGTCGATCAGTTATGGCATAATTCAGGAATGCAGCGGCAATATTTGCGCCGTCAACAACGATGACGGCGGCGCCACTTTTATTCTAACCTTTCCGGTTCCGGAACAGCGATAATCATGTCCCATACCATTCTGATCGTGGATGACGAAGCGGGAATTCGAACGGTGCTGAAGATATCGCTTGCGGATATGGGGCATCGCACGTACTGCGCCGAAACCGGAGAGCGGGCACTTGAGATTCTGGCGGATGCCCATCCTTCCATTGTCCTGACCGACATCAAAATGCCGGGAATGGATGGTGTCAGCCTGCTTCGGGAAATCAAGCGCACCCGCCCGGATGTTGAAGTGATCATGATGACCGGGCACGGCGACATGAATCTGGCGGTGAAAAGCCTGAAATACCGGGCAACCGACTTCATCACCAAGCCCATCAGCGCCGAAGCGCTTGAAATTGCCATTGGGCGCGCGGCTGAGCGGATTTCGCTACGCAAACAACTTCGGGCATACACTGAAAACCTGGAGCTGCTGGTAGAAGAAAAATCACGGAAACTGGTCGAGGCGGAACGCCTGGCCGCATTCGGTGAAGCCATTGCGGGACTGGCGCACACCATTAAAAACATTTCAGGCGGCCTGAAAGGCGGCGCCTTTGTCCTGGAAAAAGGCATCGAACTGCATCATGACCAGTATCTTAGCCAGGGCTGGACCATGGTCAAGGGAAATGTGGAGAAACTGGTCGGCCTGTCCCTGGATCTTCTGAATTACGGAAAATCATCGGAAATTCATCCCGCATGGTGTCATCCCAATCAGCCGGCCCGGGAAATCTATGACTTGATGCTGCCTCAGGCCCAATCTCATGGCGTGTCGCTGGAATTGTCCCTGTCGGAAAGCCTGCCCCGGATTTGCCTGGATTCAGAAGCCATCGGGCGGTGTCTGCATAATCTGGTGGCCAATGCCATCGACGCCTGCCTGGAAGTAGCGGATTCGATCGCGGCGGGCCATGACAAAAAAGTTATCATCCGGACCCTTCAGGCGCAGGGGTGGGCGGTGGCATACCAGATTGAAGACACCGGAGTCGGCATGGATGATGAAACCCGCCGGAGAATATTTCAAGGCTTTTTTTCCACCAAGGGAAGCCGGGGAACGGGAATCGGCCTGATGATCACGCAAAAAACCGTTGAAAAACATCGTGGAGACATCCAGGTGGTCACTGAAAAGGGAAAAGGCACGATATTCAGCATTTTTCTGCCGGAGAACCCGACAAGTGAACCGCTTCATCCGATCTAATTATCGGATTTTTTGCGTTTTGGTTTATCCTTAATCGCCTTTTTGGCATCTTTCCCCTTGACCCCGGATACCTTGAATTGAAATTTCGCCGGTTCTTCGCAACGGCTCAATTTTTTCCGGAAGGCGTGACCTTTTCTGCTGTTATAAAATGGATCAATGATACCCATACGTATCGTTTGTTTCCATAGGGTATGGTCAAAAAAATCATACGCGTAAAACGTAATCGAAACATCTTCCTGTGTAATATTTGTGTTGTTTACAATTTCCCCCTCAAGATAGCACCCGCCACGTTTGGTTTTAATCGTTTCAACGCGCAAAGAACGGTACGAAAAGTTGTCATCAATCCTGTCATCGCTGAAAAAAGCCTCAGCACTGTGCGCCTGCAGCAATATGATGGAACAAATCAGAATGAATATGATTCGCCTTCCAAAAGAGAAACAGCAAATGTCGGCCGGGTAATTCAAGCGAAACCTTCTTTCAGAGATACAGCGGATTCTTCAGCCATTCAAACGATCCTATACGTTTGTTCTGCCCGAATTGTAACGTTTCGAATGAATATGCTTTCTCCGGATCAAGGTCAAGCGATAATCGCTGACGGAAATCTGTTGTCGTTTTTGACATTATTTTATATGATATTCGAAAGATAATTTGTCGTTTTCATTTCTCATCGCACTTCATATTCAAGAGATCAGGAGGATTTTCATGGCAGGACATCCCAACAGCTTTGGCGCCCGATCCATTCTGAAAACGGATGAAGGCCCGCTAACCTGCTACAGCCTGAGCCTGCTGGAAAAGGCCGGCTTTTCGAGCATTGACCGGCTGCCATACAGCATCCGAATCCTTCTGGAAAATCTGCTTCGGCATGAGGACGGCGCTCTGGTCACCTCCCGGGATATCGAGAAAATGGCATTGTGGGGGCAGGCCGGCGAATCCGCGGAAGAGGTGCCGTTCATGCCGGCAAGAGTGCTGCTCCAGGATTTTACGGGCGTACCGGCGATTGTGGATCTGGCGGCCATGCGGGATGCGGCCCAGCGACTTTACGGCAATTCGTCAAAAATCAATCCGCTGATACCCGCCGAACTGGTGATCGACCATTCGGTTCAGGTGGATGTATTCGGGTCCCCGGATGCTGCTTCCCGGAACACGGAATTCGACTACCTTCGAAATTCCGAACGGTATGCCTTTCTGCGCTGGGGGCAGAAGAGCTTTCACAATTTCAGCGTGGTGCCCCCAGCCACCGGCATCTGTCACCAGGTCAACCTGGAATACCTGGCCAGAGGGGTCTGCGTGGGAGACAGCCCCCTGGGACCGGTGGCTTATCCGGATACGCTCGTCGGACTGGATTCTCACACCACCATGATCAACGGCCTGGGGGTGCTGGGATGGGGAGTCGGCGGCATCGAAGCCGAGGCGGTCATGCTGGGCAGGCCTTATTATCTGCTGACGCCTCAGGTGATCGGTTTTTTCCTGGAGGGGAAACCCGCCCGGGGCACAACGGCAACCGATCTGGTTCTCTTGATTACGCAGTTGCTGCGCAAAAAAGGCGTGGTGGGGAAATTCGTTGAGTTTTTCGGCCCCGGCGTTCTGGAACTCAGTCTCGAGGACCGGGCGACCATCGCCAACATGGCCCCTGAATACGGCGCCACCGTGGGTTTTTTCCCCGTGGATGAAAAAACCCTTCGCTATCTTCGGCTGACCGGCAGACCGGATAAAACACTCCGTCTGGTTGAAGCCTACTGCAAAACCCAGGGTCTTTTCCGCTCCGATGCTTCACCGGTCCCGGTTTACAGCGACACCGTCAGCCTGAATCTGGAGAGCGTCGAGCCCTGCCTGGCCGGCCCCAAACGCCCCCAGGACCGGGTGCTTCTTGGAGAAATGAAAGCGGTTTTCGATAAGCTTCTTCTGGAAGCATGCGGATCACAGCCGCACCACCAGGGCATGGTGGCCTCCTGGGAGCATGAAGGCGGTCGGCCGTCCGCTGAAGAACACGATGAAGACAGCAATGCGTCCTGTACGATTCCTCAGAAAAAAGGCATTGAAATCACGGTTAACGATCACTTGACAGCAATCGATCATGGGGCCGTTGTGATCGCCGCCATCACAAGCTGCACCCACACCTCCAACCCGTCAGTCCTGATGGCGGCAGGGATTCTGGCAAAGCGGGCCGTGGAACTGGGGTTGTCCGTCAAACCCTGGGTCAAAACGAGTCTTGCGCCCGGCTCCAAAGTGGCCATCGATTATCTGGCATCCGCCGGGCTCCTGCCATACCTGGAGCGCCTGGGTTTTTATCTGGTTGCCTTTGGATGCACCACGTGTATCGGCAACAGCGGACCGCTTGGCGATTCCATTTCACAGGCCATCAAGGACCATGATCTGATTGTAGCCTCCGTGCTGAGCGGCAACCGCAATTTCGAGGGCAGAATCAATCCCCTGACCCGGATCAATTACCTGGCATCCCCGCCCCTTGTCGTTGCATACGCCATTGCCGGAACCGTGGACATCCAATTTGAAACCGAACCCCTGGGATGGACCGGCGAGGGAATCCCTGTCTATCTCAAGGACATCTGGCCTTCTTTTGAGGAAATCCAGGAAAAGGTTGCGGCCTTCAACACTCCGGACCGTTATCAAACCGCCTATGCGACGGTTTTCGACGGAGACGCCAAATGGCAATCCCTGCCCACCCCCGGATATTCCCTTTACCCGTGGGACGAGGCATCCACCTACATCAAGGAGCCGCCATTTTTCCGCCACACCACGCCTGAGGCTGAAGCCATCCGGGACATTCAGGGCGCAAGGATCCTGGCCTTGCTGGGCGACAGCGTCACTACCGATCACATTTCTCCGGCAGGCGCCATTCCGGTCAACAGCCCCGCGGGAAAATACCTGATCCAGCAGAACGTATCGCCGCCGGATTTTAATTCCTACGGCGCCAGGCGCGGCAACCACGAGGTGATGATGCGGGGAACCTTTGCCAATATCCGCCTGAAAAACAGGATGATTCCGGACGTGGATGGCGGATGGACCCTGTGGCTGCCGGATGGCGAACAAATGACCATTTACGATGCAGCCATGAAATACAGGGAAAAGCAAACACCATTAATCGTTCTAGCCGGGAAAGAATACGGCGCCGGAAGCTCCCGGGACTGGGCCGCCAAGGGCACCCTGCTTCTGGGAATCCGGGCTGTTGTTGCAGAAAGTTTTGAACGGATTCACCGAAGCAACCTGGTCTGCATGGGGGTGCTGCCGCTACAGTTCAAACCCGGCGACAGCCATGAATCCATTGGCCTGAAGGGAACCGAAACCTACCGGATCACGGGAATCGAAACGGATCTTTTTCCCGGAAAAGAGCTGCCGGTCATTGCAGAACACCCGGACGGCGCCCAAATCCGGTTTCAGGTCATTGCCCGGTTGGATTCTCCGGTTGAAGTCACCTACTACCAGCATGGCGGCATCCTCAATTATGTACTTCGCGGCATGGCGTGATGGAGTTCATGAAAGACCTTCTTCTGGCAATTGATTGCGGCACTCAGAGCCTCAAAGCCCTGGTGTTTGATCTGAGCGGCAATCTCCTTGATAAGGAGCAGGTGCTGTTTACGCCGTATTTTTCCGAAAATCCCGGGTGGGCCGAGCAGGATCCGGAAATTTTCTGGCAAGCCCTGTGCCGGGCCTGCCAGAAACTATGGGAAAAAGGCGTTATCCGGAAAACGCGCATAGCCGGGGTATCGCTCACCAGTCAGCGCGGAACGGTCATCAATGTGGATGCTTCCGGAAATCCCCTTCGGCCGGCCATGCTCTGGCTGGACCAGCGAAAAACCCACGGCCAGCTTCCCATCGGTGGACCCTGGGGCCTGGCCTTCAAAGCTGCGCGCCTCGGCGATACCATCGGCTATTTTCAGGCTGAGGCTGAAGCCAACTGGATCCGAACCTACCAACCGGATATCTGGCGGGCGACGCATAAATACCTGCTGCTTTCCGGGTTTTTGACATTTCAGTTGACAGGGGAATTTGTGGATTCCGTCGGATGTCAGGTGGGCTATCTTCCCTTTGATTACCGGAATCATCGATGGGCCGGAAGCTGGGACTGGAAATGGCTTTGTGTTCCCATGGATCCGGCGGTTCTGCCCGGACTTGTTCCTGTTGCGCAGCCGCTTGGCCAGATCACCCCTGAAGCGGCGGAAGCCACCGGCCTTCCCGCCGGGCTTCCGGTCATTGCAGCTGCCGCCGACAAGGCCTGCGAGGTCATTGGCTCGGGAAGTCTGGACCCTTGCATCGGCTGTCTCAGCTATGGCACCACCGCGACCATCAACGTCACCCACAAAAAATATGTGGAGGCCATTCCTTTGCTGCCCCCCTATCCGGCGGCTGTTCCGGGGTTTCATACCCTGGAGGTTCAGATTTACCGGGGATACTGGATGGTGAGCTGGTTCAAGGAAGAATTCGGACACCCGGAACTTCAGCAGGCCGCGCAGCAGGGGCTTGCACCCGAGGCGCTTTTTGAAAAACTGGTCGAAGCCGTACCTCCCGGAGCCATGGGATTGATTTTACAACCTTACTGGACCCCGGGCGTCAAACTGCCCGGCCCCGAAGCCAAAGGCGCCATTATCGGCTTTGGCGATGTCCATTCCCGGGCACACCTTTACCGTTCGATCCTGGAAGGCCTGGCCTACGCGCTGAGGGAGGGAAAGGAGCGCATCGAGAAAAAAACCCATATCCCCATCACCAGTCTTCGCGTCTCCGGCGGAGGCTCCCAGAGCCGGTGCGCCATGCAGATCACGGCGGATGTTTTCGGCCTGCCGGCCGCCAGGCCCCGGCTGTATGAAACCTCGGGCTTGGGCGCGGCCATCGACGCCGCCGTGGGACTGGGGCTGCACAGCGATTTTCCATCCGCGGTAAAGGCCATGACCCATGTCGGGGAAGTCTTTGAACCGGATATGAATGTGCATCGTCTGTATGAGGCCATTTACCGGGATATTTATAAAAAAATGTACCAAAAACTCAAACCCTTTTATAAACGGATCCGGGAAATCACCGGATACCCCAGATAGATTATTTTTGACTGACGCCCTAACCATATGAATATTTAAAGAAAGTTACCAATGATCAGTGTTGAAAATCTTAGCAAAAGCTTTGGAAAATATATTCTCTTTGACAGCATCAGCTTTAAACTCAATTCCCGGGAGCGGATCGGCCTGGTGGGCCGAAACGGACACGGGAAAACCACCTTGTTCCGTCTGGTTGCCGGCATGGATCAGCCGGATTCCGGCAACATTCTGACGCCGAAGATCTACCGCATCGGTTATGTTCGGCAGCACATCGATTTTTCGAAGCGCACGGTTCTGGAAGAAGCCATGACCGGCCTTGTGGACAGCGAAAAGGATCATTCGTGGAAAGCGGAAAAAATTCTGGCAGGGCTGGGGTTTTCCCTTAGCGACATGCAACAGCCGCCGGAAACATTTTCCGGCGGCTTCCAGGTTCGGCTGAACCTGGCAAAGGCTCTGGTCGCGGAGCCGGATCTGCTGCTGCTGGATGAACCCACCAACTACCTGGACATCACCTCCATCCGATGGGTCGAGCGGTTTTTGATCAACTGGCCCCATGAGCTGATGCTCATCACCCATGACCGCAGTTTCATGGACAAGATCGTGACCCATACCCTGGGTATCCATCGCCGGAAAGTTAGAAAGATCGCCGGGGACACCGGAAAATACTATGCCCAGATTGCCCTGGATGAGGAAGTGTATGAAAAAACCCGGCAGAATGATGAAAAACGCCGCAAAGAGATCGAGATCTTTATCTCGCGGTTCCGGGCCAAGGCCAGGCTGGCCAACATGGTGCAATCCCGCATCAAAACACTTTCCAAAATGACCCGGGAGGAAAAACTGGATAAGGTCAAAAACCTCGAATTTTCATTTCAGACCCAGCCTTTTTCCGCCAAGCATGTGTTGACGGTTCGCCATCTCGACTTTGACTTTGATCCGCAGACACCGCTCATCCAGGACCTTGATTTTTCAATTCAGGCCGGGGAACGGATTTGCGTGATCGGGAAAAACGGCAAAGGCAAAACCACCCTGCTCAAGCTTCTGGCCGGCTCCCTGACGCCCCGGAAAGGCGATATCTCTTTTCATCCGGCCATTACAGCAGGTGTTTTTGAGCAAACCAATATTCAGACGCTGGTGGAAAGCCGGACCGTCGAGGAGGAAATCCTTTATTCCCATCCCCATGTGGACCGGCAACTGGCCCGAAACATCTGCGGCGCCATGATGTTCAGCGGTGAGACCGCTTTAAAGAAAATCGCCGTTCTTTCCGGCGGCGAGAAAAGCCGGGTCATGCTGGGAAAAATTCTGGTGACGCCGGTCAATCTGCTGCTGCTGGATGAGCCCACCAACCATCTGGACATGGAGTCCTGCGATGCGCTGCTGGAGGCCATCGACAGTTTTGACGGAACCGTAATCATGGTCACGCACAATGAGCTCTTCCTGCATGCCCTGGCAGAACGCCTCATTGTCTTTCACCAAAACGGGGTATCCATGTTTGAAGGCGGATATCAGCGGTTTCTGGATAAAAACGGATGGGAGGATGAAGCTCCGGAAACCGCTCAGCTTCCGGAATCCCCTTCCCTGGATCGGCTGTCTTCCAAACAGCTCCGCAAACTGCGCTCTGAAATCATTACCCGCCGATCCAAGAGTCTGAAGCCCATGGAAACCCGCCTTTCCGCCATTGAAAAGGACATCGAACACCATGAAACGCGGATTGCGGATTCCAGCGATGCCATGATGGCTGCAACCCAGGAAAACGACGGCCCCAGAATCGTCAAACTGTCCCAGGAAATCCATCACTCCCAGGAGCGGATTGAATGCCTGTTCGGCGAGATGGAAACCCTCACCGCTGCTTACGAGGAAGGGAAAAAACAGTTTGATCAGCAGCTTGCCGATCTTGAATCGGTTTGATTCCGGAACAGACACAAGGACTGGAAATGGCTTACAGACGAATGGACCCGACAGCCGACTGCGGCATTCAGGTAGCCAGCCTCCCCACTGGATGGGAAGCCATCGTTGTTTTCGATGTATAATCCAATGAAAGGGTAAAGCTGTGATCACCACGGAACACCAATTTATGTTTTGCAATGCTGGAAAACTTTCCAAAATTCCGGATCAGTCCATTGATCTGGTGGTGACTTCACCGCCTTACCCGATGATCCAGATGTGGGATGAACTCTTCAAGTCCCTTTCATCTCCCATCAAAAATGCGCTTGACCATGAAAAGGGAAATACGGCGTTTTCCCTGATGCACGAAGAGCTGGATGCTGTCTGGACGGAGATGTACCGCGTGCTGAAGAACGGGGCGTTTCTCTGCATCAATATCGGAGACGCCGTGCGGACCATCGATGAAAAGTTTCAGCTTTTTTCCAATCATTCCCGGATTCTTTCCTTTTGTACCGGCATTGGATTTGATGCCCTGCCCGTGATATTGTGGCGCAAGCAGACCAATGCCCCGAATAAATTCATGGGTTCGGGAATGCTTCCGGCGGGGGCTTACATCACTTTGGAGCATGAATTCGTTCTGGTGTTTCGAAAAGGGAGCAAACGCCGCTTTGATTCCGCACCGGAAAAAATGGCCCGGCAGGAAAGCGCTTACTTCTGGGAAGAGCGGAACAAATGGTTTTCGGATATCTGGGATTTCAAGGGGACAACGCAGAAGCTGAATAACGACAAAGTGCGCAAGCGAAGCGGCGCCTTTCCCCTGGAGCTGCCATACCGGATGATCAATATGTATTCTTTAAGGGGAGACACGGTTCTGGATCCGTTCCTGGGAACCGGAACCACCCTCCTGGCCGCCATGGCTGCCTGCCGGAACAGCATCGGGGTCGAACTGGACAAAGCGTTCAAGGATGTGATTTTGGATCAGATCCAGAATTCCCGCTCATTTCTCAATGCCCGGATATCCGAGCGGGTTGCTTCGCACCTGACTTTTATCGAAGAATGCCGGGAACGGGAAAAAGACCTGAAATATGTAAGCGCCCATCATGGATTTCCGGTAATGACCCGGCAGGAAATCAACATGATGCTATATGAAATCAAGGAAATTCTGGTGGAACCCCGGGACAGGATACGGGTGTCGTACCGGAAGATACCTGAAAATGTTCCCCTGTCCCGGGCCGGAACACCGCTGGCGGCGCACCAATCGGCCATTCTCAAACAGCAGTCTCTGGGGATTTGACAACAAGGACAGCCATGGCAATCACACTCAAACAGATCGACGACTACCGGTGGGAGATCCCCCAAACCGGGGACATGCGGGTTCCGGGCAGGGTGTATGCCAGCGCTTCCCTGCTGACAGCCGGAGACAGCCAGGAAGCCTTTACCCAGGTGTCCAATGTGGCCACCCTGCCCGGAATCGTTCAGGCATCTCTGGCCATGCCGGACATGCACTGGGGATATGGATTCCCCATCGGCGGGGTTGCAGCCTTTGACTGGGAAACCGGTGTCATTTCTCCGGGAGGCGTCGGCTATGACATCAACTGCGGCGTTCGCCTGGCCGCCACTTCCCTGACGGAACCCGAAGTTCGTCCCAAGCTCGAAGCGCTGGTAAACGCACTGTATCAGAACATTCCCTGCGGGATCGGCTCCACCGGTTCGGTCAAGCTGTCTCCATCCGATGAAAAGCAGGTCCTTAAAACCGGCAGCCAGTGGGCGATTCGCCACGGTCTTGGGGAAGAGGCCGACCTGGAGCATACCGAAGACGGCGGATGCCTTCCTGACGCAGACCCGTCCGAAGTCAGCGAACGGGCTCTGGATCGGGGTAAAAAACAACTCGGCACCCTTGGCTCCGGAAATCATTTTCTCGAGATCGGTGTTGTGGAGGCCATTTTTGACCCGGATACCGCAAGGGGGTTTGGCCTGTTTGAAGGCCAAGTCACCGTGATGCTGCACTCCGGATCCAGGGGCCTGGGATATCAGATTTGCGATGATTACCTGGCGCTCATGAACAAGCAATCCCATAAACTTGCATTCCGGCTGGCAGATCGGCAACTGGCCTGCGCCATGATTCAGTCCGAAGAAGGCGCGCGCTATTTCAGGGCCATGGCCTGCGCCGCCAACTACGCCTGGGCAAACCGTCAGGTTCTGATGCACCACAGCCGAAGAATCATTGAAAATGTACTGGGAATCGGGCCGAAAAACCTGGGGTTTCGCCTGATTTATGATGTCTGCCACAATATCGCCAAAAAAGAAGTGCATGAGATCGGCGGCAAATCCCAGACCGTCTGCGTTCACCGCAAAGGCGCCACCCGCTCTTTTTCGCCTGGGCATCCTTCCCTTCGCGGGAATTATCGCCATATCGGCCAGCCCGTTATCGTGCCCGGAGACATGGGAACCGCTTCCTACGTTCTGGTCGGAACTGACAAAGCCATGACCGAAACTTTTGGCTCCACCTGCCACGGCGCGGGCCGGATACTGAGCCGGACCGCGGCCCAGAAGGCCAGCAAGGGACGCTCCATTCATCGGGAGCTGGAAGACAAGGGCATTCTGGTGCGGTGGACCGGAAGATCCACGCTGTCCGAGGAAATGCCCGATGCCTATAAAGATGTTTCCCAGGTGGTGGAAGTGGTTCACGGCGCCGGCATTTCCCGGAAAGTGGCCAGACTGCGTCCCATCGCAGTTTTAAAAGGTTAACTATCATGCATCCATTTCCTGTTCTCACCTGCCGCCCATGTCCGGTGGCGTTATGACAAGATCTGCATTGCCCGTCTTGATTTCAGGCTGGGGCAGAACCCCCCGGATTCATGCATCGGGATATGACATTGAATCCTTCGAAGAGATTCTCCCGCTGATTCAGCAGGGAACCGGAGACTTCATCGTTCATGCGATGGGCAGAAGCTATGGGGACAGCAGTCTCAGCCGGAATGTGATCCTGACCCGCCGGCTGAGCGCCATCCTGAACTTTGACCCGGATACCGGCATCGTGATCTGCGAAAGCGGAGTCAGCCTCTCCGACCTGATAGACGTTTTTTTGCCCTGGGGATGGTTTCTGTCCGTAACCCCCGGAACAAAATACATTACGGTCGGCGGCGCCATAGCCGGTGATGTTCACGGGAAAAACCACCATAAGGCCGGATGCTTCAGCTCATCGTTGAACCGCATGGACGTGCTGGTTCCAGACGGTCAGATCATCACCTGTTCCCCTCAGATCCACCGGGATCTGTTTCTGGCAACCTGCGGCGGCATGGGGCTGACCGGCGTCATCCTTTCCGCGACATTTCAACTCCAGCCCGTACAAAGCGCCTTCATCAATCAGGAAATCATCAAGTGCCAAAACCTTCGGGAAACCATCGACGCCTTCCATCGGTATCACCTCCGGACCTATTCGGTGGCCTGGATCGACTGCCTGGCTCAGGGAAAAGGGATGGGAAGATCCCTGCTGATGGTTGGCGAACACGCCCCGTCCGGCCGGCTTCGCCTGCCGGAAATTCGCAGGCTTTCCGTTCCGTTCGATGTTCCGGGAATCTGCCTGAACCCCTATTCGGTATCCCTGTTCAATGCCCTTTACTATGCCAAAACGCGGCGGCGGCATATTTCGAATACGGTTTCGCTGAATACCTTTTTCTATCCCCTGGATGCCATCCTGCAGTGGAACCGGATGTACGGCAAGAACGGCTTTACCCAGTATCAGATGGTCCTGCCGCTGGAATCCAGTCATGCCGGCCTGAAAGCAATCCTGACCCGTATCGCCCGGTCCGGACTGGGATCCTTCCTGGCGGTATTAAAGTTATTTGGTCCGGGAAATGAGAACTGTCTGTCTTTTCCCCTCGAAGGCTTTACCCTGGCCCTGGATTTCAAGATGGTCAGCAGCCTCCTGCCGCTTCTGGACGAGCTGGACCGGATTGTTCTGGATCACGCCGGCAGGATCTACCTGTCAAAGGATGTCCGCATGAAACCGGAGACCTTTCAAAAAAGCTACCCCCGCCTCGAAAAATTCCGGGAAATCCGGCGTCATTATGCCGCAACCGAAACATTCAACTCACTGCAGTCCAGACGATTGGAGATATAGCATATGCATTTATTGATTTTGGGAGCCGGCTCAGACATCGGCATTGCCATTGCTCACCAATTTGCCAGGGCGGAAGGCGCACATATTTGCCTGGCGTCCCGGAATCTGGGGCTTTTAGAGAAAAAAGCCCTGGACATCGAAACCCGCTATCAGGTCAAAGCCGGAGCCATCCGCTTTGATGCATTGGATTACGCCGGACATCCGGATTTTTATCACAACCTGGACCCCAAACCGGATGCGGTGGTCTTTACTGCCGGGTACCTGGGAGATCAGGGTCTGGCTCAAAAGGATTTTGGCGAGACCCGAAAAATCATTGAAACCAATTTTCTGGGAGCAGTCAGCATTCTTGAAATCATTGCCGCTGATTTTGAGGCCAAAGGCAGGGGGCTGATCATCGGGGTCAGTTCCGTGGCCGGAGAGCGCGGCCGGCAGAGCAATTATCTTTACGGAGCCGCCAAAAGCGCCTTGACCACGTTTCTCAGCGGCCTCCGAAACCGCCTGTATCCGAGCCATGTCCGGGTGATGACCGTTCTTCCGGGTTTTGTCCGGACCAGGATGACGGAAGGGATGAAACTTCCGAAAGTGTTGATAATCGAGCCCGGACAAGTTGCCGAAGATGTTTACCGGGCAACCAAAACCGGTAAAGACATCGTTTACACGGGATGGTTCTGGCGCTGGATCATGAAGATCATTCGGAATATTCCGGAAACGATCTTCAAAAAAATGAACCTGTAAGACCCGGATTGTTCGAATTCAGACGACTGACAGGCGGGGTTCAGAACGGGATCCGGACAGAAAACTGAAGCCCCCCTTTGGCGCCGGAAACGCCGAACTGGATCTTTTCTTTCAAGGATTCGATAAAGTCGTGCGTTTTTTGATCGTTGTATTTATGGGCACTGGCAATGCCGCCGTAGATATTGCCTGCATAAAATCCGAATTCAACCGCGGCAATGACGCTCCCAAGGGCAGGATTCCCCTGATCAAAGGCCTGCCAGGAGGCCAAAATCAGGGCGCCATTCAGCAAAAACGCCACCAATGCATCCTGATAGCGTTCGCAGTAAAGATACCCGCCGCCTGGCAGAATGGACAAAAACCCTGCCGCCTGCGGATTCTTCCAGGGAATCAACACGTCTTTTTCCAGCTCTTCTGAAAGCATATCCACGGCGTACCGGGTCTGGTTCTTCAGGCCGATTTTCTGAAAAACCGCTCTTGCCTTTTCAAATTCTCCACGTTCGATATAAATCCAGCCCATTGCATTATGGGCCTGATCCCGAACATCGGCATCATCGGTCTGCTCCAGCAGGTTGTGAAGGGTGATGATCGCATTTCCCGTATCCTTCAGCCGCAGGTAGCAGTCAGACATCATGAAGGTGGCCCGGATGGACAACGGTGTATTCGGGAATCGGTCCTTGACATCGGTGAAGGCCGCGATGGCTTCCTGATAACGTTCCCTGTGGTAATCGGACATTGCGATAGCAAACATGGCCTTTTCCACCCGCGTATCCTCCGGGAAAAAATGCATAAAACGTTTGAATTCCCCGGTTGCGGTTTCATAATCCCCGCGGGCGAAGCAGATTTCCGCATACTGGTACTGCTGGTCTGCATCCAGGATCACCTGATTCCCCGCATGGGCATGTCCCATGAACAGGAGGGCGAAAAGAAAAAAAAGACCTGATGGTGAAACGCAGTAACGGTTTTGAATCATCACACCATGCCTTTGAAAAGCGCCGGGTATCGGTTCGCAAGAAAAAAAGGTGAGCATCCACTCTAAATTGCCTTATTATCAACAATATGATAAGGATACCATACTTTTTTTGGAGTCTTGGCATTTTTGATGGTTCGGCGTCATCTTTGTACAAGGCAAAAACTCTTCTTATTCTGGAGGCTGGACGTGCAGAAACTGATTATTACCGTGGCGCTTACCGGAAATGTTCCAACCCGTGAAATGAATGCAAATCTGCCGGTAACCCCCGAAGAAATCGCAAAGGATGTCAGCCGTTGCGCCAGTGCAGGCGCCAGCCTGTTTCATATTCATGCAAGGGATATTTTGCAGAAGCCCACATTAAACCCTTCTGTTTTTCTGGATATCGTTCAGCACATCAAGGCGGTTTCGCCGGATGTGATTGTTCAGCTGTCCACGGGAGGGCGGGCGGGCAAAAATTGGGAAGACCGCGCCAATCCGGTCCGGCTTCTACCGGAAATGGGATCTTTCACAACCGGATCCACCAACCTGCCGGGCATGATTTATGAGAATTCTCCCCAGTTCATTGAATTTCTGGCAACCGTTTATCACCAGACTCAAGTAAAGCCGGAAATCGAGGTTTTTGAGGCCGGCATGATCAGCAATGCCTTGTTTCTGCAAAAAAAAAGGCTTTTGACGCCGCCCCTGCATTTTAATTTCGTGCTGGGCGCGCCCGGCGCCATGTCCGGATCCGCCCGCAATCTGGTGTTTCTGGTCGACAGCATTCCATCGGAATCCACCTGGACGGCAACCGGAATCGGGAAAACGGAGATTCCCCTTGCAGCAATGGCTATTGCCATGGGCGGACACGTTCGGGTAGGGCTTGAAGACAATCTCTTCCTGCCGGACGGCCAGCCGGCCTCAAATGCCCGACTGGTGGAAAAAGTGACGGCCATCGCCAGGGGGATCGGCAGGCAGATTGCCTCCCCGGATGAGGCCCGGGCCATCCTGTCGCTGAATCCGGCCTGGAAAAACCGCATCATCGACCTGCGGGAAGACCGGATCATGGCTCCTGTTTCCTCAAGCCCTTGATGCAGAAGGCTTCAGGACATCGGCTGATCTTCCAGAAAAACGACATTTATCGCACACGAAACCAAAATAGGGAGCGCTATGAACCCCGACATCTTCACCCCCCCTGTTGAACAGCGGTATTTTGAGGACTACATTACCGGAGAAAGTCACGAGTTCGGCGCCATCACGGTAGAAGCGGACGAGGTGATCGCCTTTGCCAGGCGTTTTGATCCCCAACCTTTTCATACAGACCCGGAAGCCGGAAAACTCTCGATCTATGGCGGGATGATCGCCAGCGGCTGGCACACGGCTGCCTTGATGATGCGTCTTTTAGTCGATCACTACCTTTCCCATGTTGCAAGCCTGGGCTCCCCGGGAGTGGATGAATTGCGCTGGCTCAAACCGGTATACCCCGGCGATGCGCTGACGCTCCGCGTGACGGTCATCGAAGCCAGCCGCTCCCGTTCCAAGCCGGACCGGGGGATCATCCGATCCGATATCCAGCTGCTGAACCAGCATCACGATGTGGTCATGACCATGAAGGCACTCAATTTTTTAAGCTGCAGGGAGATACCCGGAACGGTCGGTTAAGGAAGCCTCGCCGCTTCAACTTATTTGCGAGACCATCAATTTTGATGAACTCGTAAAAAGTCAAGATCGGGATGGCAAAGTAAAAAGTTCAAGATCAAGGCGCGCAAATCCTGAGGAATGAGGCGTACTTTTCGTACGCCGCAATGACGAAGGATGCAGCGCAACGCAGATATTGGACTTTTTACGAAGCCATCAATTTCCTTCTGATCATTTCAACCAGGAATCGTTTCCGGAAAGAGGATCCAGGGTCAGGCGGCCTTCGGGCGCCCCTATCCCGGGGGATAGATGGGTTTCATCCCGGCCGCAGCGCATCAGGCGATCACAGGTCATGAACCAGCCAATGAAAAAGCCGTGGGTCTGAAAGGCTTCCTTGCTGTAGGCCGAGCAAGATGGGCTCATCTGGCACCGGTTGCCGACCGCCGGTGAAATGATTTTCTGGTAAAACGAAATGGGAAATAACAGCAGCGACGGCTCCGAACTCGGCTCAGTCTCGGCCGGGTCCGGATCATGGGCAGGCGCAGGCACTGGAAGTGCCAGAATCCAGCATATAACCAACACATATAAAATGGTTTTCATTTAAATATCACCCGGTCAAAATCGGAACGCATTATAAACCGTTCAGGAAATGCTCTGGGTGACCCGGAGCACTTCCTCAAAGGTGGTGATACCGCTGAGCACCTTTTCAACGCCGTCTTCTCCCAGGGTGACCATGTGTTTTCTGAGAGCTTCCTGCTTGATACGGCTGGAATCATAGGTTTTAAGGATCAGGTTTTTCAGCCCGCTGTCCATCACCATCATCTCGAAGATGCTGGTCCGTCCCCGGTATCCGGTATGAAAACAGGCAGGACAGCCTTTGGCCTGGTAAACAGGCCCCTGAAGCATATCCAGTGTCAGCCCCATGCTGTTTAAAACCGTTTCCGTGGGAATATAAGACTCCTTGCAGTGCTCGCACAGGACCCGGATCAGTCGCTGGGCAGCCACGGCAATCACCGACGATGAAATCAGAAACGGTTCCACCCCGATATCCACCAGCCGGGTAATGGCGCTGGCCGCATCGTTGGTGTGCAGGGTTGAAAACACCAGATGCCCGGTCAACGCGGACTGCACCGCAATGTCCGCGGTTTCCTTGTCCCGGATCTCGCCCACCAGAATCACATCCGGATCCTGGCGTACAATGGACCGCAGCCCCCTTGCAAACGTCAGATCGATTTTGGGATTGACCTGAATCTGGCTGATGCCCTTCAACTGGTACTCCACCGGATCTTCAATGGTAATGATATTGATGGCCGGCTTGTTGATCGCTGACAGGATGGCGTAAAGGGTCGTTGTTTTCCCGCTTCCCGTCGGCCCGGTGATCAGGAATATGCCGTTGGGAAAGGCTGTCACTTTTTCCAGAAGCTCCCGCTGCGGCGGCGAAATGCCCAGCTCGGTCAATGTCAGCAGGGATCCGGACTTGTTCAGGAGCCTCAGCACCACCCGTTCCCCGAAGGCCGTGGGAATGGTTGAGATCCGGATGTCTATTTCCTGGCTGCCGATTCGAATGTTCATGCGGCCGTCCTGTGGAAGACGCTTTTCCGCAATATCGAGCCTGGACATCACCTTGATGCGGGAGATGAGCGCCGGCTGCATCCACTTTGGCGGCGTGAGCAGGTCATAGAGAATGCCATCCACCCGGTATCGGATTTTCAGGCTGTCCTGGTAAGGCTCGATGTGAATATCGCTGGCCCGGGCGCGAATGGACCGGGTAATGATCTGGTTCACCAGCCGGATAATGGGCGCCTCGCTGGTATCATCCAGAAGATCCGCAGTCACTTCCAGGTCCTGGATCTGCATTGAGGAATCGTCTTCCAGGGTCTGAACCAGGTCTTCGTCGGAATCCAGGTTCCGGTCGTAGCTGAGGGTGATGGCAGACAGAATTACGGCCCGCGGGGACAGAACCAGCTTGAACTCGCGTATTTCCAGAAGCTTGATCAAATCGTCAATCGGCTGAAAGGCGGATGGATCATGGACCGCGATCACCACCTGATGATCGGAGCCCGACGCATCCATCGTTTTCCGCGCAGCTTCGGCTCTGAACTTCAGCGGCACCAGAACATGGTTTTTCAGAAACTGGATGGGAATCCTTCGGGAAAGGGCCTCGCCGCCAAAGAGCGTGTCCTGGAATATGGGAAGATCCGGCCATACCGGAATATCATAACACTCGCCGGCGCATTCCAGAAACTGGAGCTCGGAAACCAGCTTTTTCTGAGCGAGAATGTCGCAGACGCTGACGTTCCGGGTGTCTGCAAGCTTTTCGGATTCCTGCCAGACAGCCTCCGTGATACCGCAGCGACTGATGATTATTCGCTTGAGTGATGGGTTCATGGCCATTTTCAGTCCTTGATGGACTCGGGATTGTCACTCTCGGCCTTTTTCCGTATCCGGTCCATCTGGTCCTGCTTGGAACGGTAAATCGCTTCACCTTCCTGAGGATGGCTGATCACATGGGGCGTCATAAACACGAAGAGATTGGTTTTTTCCCGGTTTTTGGCCCGGGATTTAAAAAGCCAGCCCATGCCCGGAAAATCGCCGATGCAGGGCACCTTGTATTCGGTCAGGGACAGGCTGTCATCGATCAGCCCGCCGATCACCACCGTATTGCTGTCCTGAACCAGAACGGTTGTGGAGATGGTGCGCTTGAGTGTGGTTGGCCGATTGAAGGCATCATTGGTGATGGCGATTGAGCCGGTTTGATCCAGCTTGGTCACTTCCTGGGTAATATTCAGGCGGACCAGCCGGTCTCTGCTGATCTGAGGGGTGATTTTCAGGGTGATGCCGACATCCCGGTATTCATACGTGTTGAAGGATTCAAAGGTTCCGGTGGAGCCGGATTTGGTCTGATAGGGAACATTTTTGCCGACCATAATCGAAGCTTCTTCATTATCGGTGGTCAGAATCTGGGGCGTTGACAGGATGTTGACGTCCTTGTCTTTTTTATAGGCCTGCACGACGGCGGCAAGGCCTGGAAACTGGATGCCGCCGATGTTCAGGGTTTCGCTCAGAATCCCCAGCGAAAACCCGTTCGGCAGGGCTCCGACACCGCCGGTTAACGGTGAGATCATATCCTTGACATTGGGATAGGCTCCGGCGCCGCTGAATCCACCGCCGAAAGCCGCATCTCTTCCGGCGACACTGGTTGTCCCCATGGCGATCCACTCGGTCCCGATATTAAAATCCTTGTTCACATTCACTTCCATGATCAGGCATTCAATATAGACCATGGCCCTGGGGATATCGAGAAGCCGGATGATCTCTTCCAGAGCTGCATATTCGCTCTTTTCAGCCATGATGACCAGGCTGTTGGTCGCCTTGTCCGCTGTAAGCTTAACTTTTTCGGACAGAATGGGCGGTGCAACCGCCTTGTCTTTTTCAGATCCGCCCTCGGATTTTCTGGGCATGTCCTGAAGCACCTTGACCAGGTCTTCCGCCTTGGCGTTCTCCAGGTAATAGACCCGCATTTTTTCGTTTCCCTTGGGAGTTTCCTTGTCCAGTTCCTGAATCAGATTCTTGATTTTCTGGGTATGCTCAACTCCGGCCATGACCACCAGGGCATTGGTTCTGTCATCGGCAAATACCCGGATCCCGGCATCGGAATCCTCTTTTCCGGCCCTGGCGGCAGTCTGAAATATGGAATCCAGAAGTTTGACCACCTGAGAGGAGTTGGCATAACGCAGCACAAATACCGAGATTTCCTGCCCGGAACTGGACACGTCAATGGCTTTGATCATGCGCAGCAGCCGCTGAATATTGGAATGCAGATCCGTAACAATCAGCGTGTTTGTGGGCGGATAAGCCATCAGAACGCTGCTCTTGGAAATGAGCGGGACAAAGAGACGGGAAATCAACACGGCATTGGCGTATTTCAGGGGAATCACCTGGGTGACGATCCGATCGTCCGAAGACCCGGATGACTCCCGCATCAGGGTTTCGATGCTTCGGGTCCGGGCTTCGGAAAGGGGCATGATTTTGACGAGGCCCCCGGATTCGATGGCCGTATACCCATAGACTTCCAGGACCGATTCAAATACCTTATAGGCTGCGGCCACGGTGATTTTGTCCGGAGAGATGATCGTGACCTTGCCCGTAACACGCTGATCCACCACCATATTCTTTCCGGTCAGATCGCTGATGAACTTGATCAATACGGCAATATCCACGTTGTTGAAATCAATGGATATCAATTCATTCGAAACCACGGCGCTTTCAGATGGTTTCTGGGGCTGGGAGGCAACTTTTTCCTTTGCAGCAGCCGGCGCTTCGGAAAACAGCACCAGCATCAAAAAAATCCCTGCCCAGCAGGTACCGGCCGGAATACGTAACCCCCAATATTTTTTCAAAACACGCAGCCCATCATTCAATGGCATAATCAATGACTTCCTCCCTGCCGCCCCGCTTCAACTGAAGTTTGAGGCGGGACGCGGACTTCATGCCGGTATAAAGCTTCAGGGCGTCATCCACGGATTCTATTGCTTTTCCGTCCACTCCGGACAGGATGTCCCCGCTTCTCAGTCCGATCTGGGTGAAGAACGAATCCTGAGGAATACCGCTGATCATCAGCCCATCGGGCTTCCCCTGGTTGAAATTCGGAATGATCCGCACCTGTTTCATCAGCTGGTTAATGTCCTTGATGGCCTCGTCAATCTGAGACCGTTTGACGCTGATCACCTGCTGCCGGTCGTCTACCTGGGCGGGCGTCAGGAAACTCGAAGAGGATGAAGGAGTCAACCCGCTGGTCCACTGGTCCATCTCCAGGAGTTCTTCCCTGCCGCTGACCCGAAGCACGATTTTTCCTTTCAGGATCATGACCACGACTGCATCCTGAATTGCATCTCCGACTCTGACCAGAGACTGGCCTTTCCCGGAAGTATCCTCAATGACCGCGCAGGCAGTGTCTTCCGGTCCGGAAATGGTGCCCCGAAGCTTTAGTTTCAGCCGGGTTTGCCGCAGTCTTTCGATATCGGATGAAATGCGCTGCCGATCCGAGGGTTCCTGGGTGCCAAAAAGATTCCGCCGGGAAATGACCGCATAGTCTGAAAAAGGATGAATCGCGGCGGCCGCGTTTTTCTGAAACGCTCTTACAGATACGCGGGATACGCCGCAGGGCGCCAGTTCTCCAAGGAGCAGCCGGTATCCGGTTTTGACTCCGAAAAATACCGCACCCGCCATCAGCATGACCTGCAGGAGCGCAAGGACTCGGTTGATCCAGTCGGTAGTGTTCATTTATTTTAAAGAAAACAGCGGGCTTTGAACTGTTCCGGTAATCTCAAACGGGATGCCGCCGCCATCCGCTTTCTGATTGGGGGTGCCTGCCCCCGGAAAAACGGCTTTCAAGCGGGTGAGCATCTCCGGTTTCAGTTGAACAACGCCGGTGATCTGGAGCCGGCTGTTTTCAAGTGGTGTTTTCACCTCAATCCCCCCGCTCAGTCTCCCATTCATCTCGATGCCCTCTGCAGTAAAAGAGGCGATATCCAGCTTTTCACCCTGCCAGCCGATATCGGCCTCAATCTGCTTGAACTGAAGGCTGCTGATCACCGGAAGCGGAAGCTCCATGCGGATTTCTGCAAGCGACAGGCGTGCAGACAGGGGGTGATGGGCCCTGTCCTGAAGCAGAGAAACAAGTTTCGGCAGAACGCGGATTTGATCTGCCTGAACTGAAAGCTTGTTCTGCAATGACACGGCAATGTTTTCCAATACCAGACCCGGCGGGAGAGACAACCCCAACCGGCCTATCGACAGATTCGCATCGGGCGCCATTTGGCTGAGACCGCATCGAACATACCGGATCAGTTCATCGGATGGAAAAAGAGAAACCCCCCATATTCCTGTCAGCACGAGAAAGCAGCCGGCAACCGCTGCAATTTTTCGAATCTTAAGGCGCAATGGTTTCCACCCAGAGGATCACATCGATCCCTTCAGCAGACTGACCGGTCTTGGCAATCGAAGCCTTTTTAACACTTACCAGGCTGTCGGCCGTTTCAATGCCATAGAGAAAGGCAGAAAGCTGATGCAGGGAAATGGACTGAAACTTCATCTCCACCTGAAATACCTTGAAGTCGCTGCTCTGAAGATCGCTCCCGGAAGGTTTCATGTAGGCGATATGCTCCTTGACCCCGGTGTTTCCTGCTGAACGGTCCAGGTACGAAAACAACGTAAAGCCTTTTCCCCTGAGGGACAAGCGTCTTCGGATTTCTTCCGTGTTTTGTTTCAGCAATGCATGTTTTTTCTGCAGCTCCTGAATCTCTTCCAGCTCGAGCGCCTTTGTGAGTATCGCCTGATTCAGCAATTTCCTGTGTCGGATGACCGGGAAAACACCCCACTCCGCAACGATCAGAACGCAGACCAGCAGCAGCACTGAACAGACCGCAATCCTTTCCCGGTAAGTTTGAACTGGCAGTCTCATAGCGTGATATTCAGGTGAAACTGAATGCGGTTTCCCGTATTTTCCTGATTTGCCGACACGATCGTGACAAGGGAAAATCCGCCGTCCGGGCCTTCCAGCCGGCGTTTGATTTCTTCCACTGAATTGAAGGAATCGGTATGGCCGGTGAGCTGAAGGATGCTGTCTTCATAGATAAAACGGATCAGCTCAACCGGGACATTCTCCGGAATGCGGCTGCTGATTCTGCCGAGAAGGTCAACAAGCCGCTCCTGTCCTTTTTTTTCTGAACCCGGAATCCGGCGTTGTGCATCCTGAACATGAGTCCGCATCTGATGCAGCGGATCAACGACGGTCGTGATCTCCGGAAAAGTACCCGTAAGCACCTGATCGATTCGGCGGTTCAGATAGTCCAGTTGCTTTTCCAGAAGCTGCGTGTCGATTCGAACATACGCGAAAGCCGCCAGAACTGCAAGCCCTGCCATGACACCGGTTCTCAGAAGGCCTGATCGGCATGCCGCCCAGGAAGTCCTCAGGCCGAAAGCCCCCTTTCGCAGGTTCAGTCCGGGGAAACCGTTCATTCTCGCAAGCGCCGCTCCCAGGGCAGGATCATCAATCTCCGGACTCCAGGATGAGGGAAGGGCGGATTTCAGCCGGACTTCGGCATCAACAATAAGATTTACCGGGTGAACCGGAATGCCGAATTTTTCGGAAAGCCCGGAAGCAACCATCGGCGCATTCAAAAGGGCGCCTGCGAGAAATATCCGGTCAATCCGGACCTCCGAACAGGAACCCAGAAGGGTCTGCTGAATCAGGGGGAAAAGAAAATCCGCCGAAGGGGACAAGCCGGAGCCGGGAAATGCGCGAATGACCGTCAGTGTTCGGGAAAGAATCAGAAACAGGGCGGCATGACTCTTGCCGGCATCCACCAGAAGCCAGTTTGAAGGGCTGGTTGCCGCATGCATCAGGCAAAGGGAAAGGGCGTAGCCACCGGGCGCAACGCGTTCCGGCTCAAGACCGGACTGTTTCAGACAAGACAGGTATGCGGTCAGGCGTGATTTTTCGATTGCAGCCGCCAGAATCCGGATGGATGCTGCCCGGGATGCGAAGCCAGGCAGTTGTCCAAGCCAGGGGAAAATCTTTTTTTCCGGCACACCCTGGCTGACCGGAATGAAATCAATGATCAGCTCATCTGCGGGAACCGGCAGGCTCTGCTCAAGTTCATAGGGCAGCATTTGATCAATTTTTCGCGGATCCGTAAACGGTGATACGATATTTCGGTAAAAGAACTGGTCGGACGGCAATGCTGCAACGCATACCGCAGGGAGATTCGTCTGCCCGGAAATAGTTTCAAGGCAGGAAGCCAACCCTTTTCCCAGATCCTCCGGCCGTTCAAGGAAAACATGGGCATGGGCATCCACCCATACCCCCTTATAACCGCCCCGTATCTGAACCGCAGAGACGGAGTCTTTCCGAAAATCCACACCCAGAATATTTATGGTCATAAACTTTTACAAACCAGAGACTTTGGAACCCAGGCAAGGGATTATTTTTCATTCTACAAGCCAGGTTAGAATCCTGCAGGTATACTTGCCGGTGGCCGGATCATTTTCCCTGTGAACCAGAGTCGTTGCCGTCACAGAAAGAAGATCCATTCGAGCGGATGCGCGAATCCGGAACAGATCGCTGGACAAGGTGATCAGCCGCGGATCAATGACTACCCCCTGAAGACCTGGAACCTGCTTATACCATGAAGGAGAAGAAAGGTCATGAATATATTTCGAGTCCGACTTCTCATCGCGATAGTCCATCAGGGCCTGGGCCAGTTCTTCTTTTCCGGAAGGCAGAATCGCTGCAAGAACCGGATGCTCCGCTGTATTGATGTTGATTTTGCCGGCGGATCCCATGGGCTGCAACTGCGCTTCTTCCCCGCGGTACGCAGTGATATAGTCCGAGATGCCCCTTTCATTCGGTAAGCCGTAAAACAGATTCGCCGTTATTCCCCTTATCCGCATCAACTCGCCGATATGGGGAATGGGTCCGTTGCGGCAGGGATACGGCGGGGTCAGCCCCTGATAATAATCGGATTCCGCGCCGTTCAGGCAGGAAAGGGCATCATCATCTTCAGAATCCATCCAGTCTTTCAATGCACAGATCACGTCATCCGGTTCAAAAGGCTCATCGGGTGAAAGCCGGGTGTGCATGCCCCGCAAAAACCGATCCCACAGCTGGCGCTGCAGTTCATTATACTGCCTGCCGCCCGATCCCTGGACCAGGGCATTGACCTGAATTTTTGCCTGCTCATCCAGAATGACAACGGAAAGCTGGCCGGTTTCAAATACCAGCTCCGCTACGACAGCCTGAATGATGTCCGGATTCGCCCATGCCTCCTGAAGGGTGTCGATTTCACTATCGGCCTTGTCCCGGATCAGAACGGCCATTGCCGCCTGAACACCGGATGACGCCATCGCGGACAGCGTCATCCGGTGTTGATCAATCACCGCTCGGGTCACTGTGGACCGGCTCCTGCGGTTCATCTCAAGGGAGATGGTCACCACCACGCTGAGGATGGCCACCGTTACCAGAAGGGCAATCCCCCGGGGATTCGGTCGTTTTATTTTATCGTTCATCACCGGAAACGACACGGATTCAGGGGCTGAGGCATCCGTTCCCGTGGATCGCCCCCATCAGTTCATCACGGGTAATTATCACCGAGATATCCGGAACATGTTTTCGAATATTCTCAAGTCCTCCCTCCTGTCGGTCCACGAGAATCACGACTTTGACAACATCCATGCCTTCTGACCGGGCCCGTTCAATGGCCTTGATGGTGGAGCCGCCGGTAGTCGCCACATCATCAATGATCGCCACCCGGTCTCCAGGCTGCATGTCCCCCTCGATCCACCGGATCATGCCATGATCCTTGCGGGTTTTACGAATGGAAAAGGCCTGGATCGGGTTTCCCTGGAGTTCCGAAACGAACGCCGCTGCAACCGCGATGGGATCCGCGCCGAAAGTGAGCCCGCCGATGCCGGCGACCCGGGCGTTCCGGATCGCCTCATATACCAGATGACCGGTCAAAAACATGCCCCTGGGGCTGAGGGTCGTGGGTTTGCAGTTGACATAAAACTGGCTCATCTGGCCGGAGACCAGCTTGAAAGTCGGCTCCTTGCTGAACTGGAAGGATTTTTTACAAAGGATCTGGATCAATTCTTGTTTCATAAATGGCTCTTTCTGCTGTTTTCAACGGATTTTCAACACCTGGATCTGGCGTTTCAGTCAACACGCCTCATGAATCACGAGTCACAAACGTGGTATCGCCCACGGATGGCTTTCGACAGCGGTCTTCCAAAAATAAAGTCCAGCATATCCGATTCGATTCCCGCCTTCTCAACCACAAGCATGCGAATCGACCGGTCGTATTCAACCATCTCCCGGACTGTTTTATTTGCAGCCGCACCGCCGGATTTTGAATCGAGAAGCTTTCGCAGCGTCACATGACTGCAGCGCAGATCATGATCCTCAATCAGGCTCCACAATGCCGGAATACCGGACAGAAGATCCGTTCGCGTCAGGAGATTCTGTGAGGACACGGCCTCGATGTCCCGCGTATCCCAGCATTTGAGGATTCGGCATTCCAGGGGACGGTGTTCATAAATACAACAGGCAGGTCCGGTTTTATCAAAAAAGACACACGTCCAGGTCCGGCTCTGTCCCTTTATTTTGATCATTTCAGACTCCAGGGGAAGCAGACAACCCCTTATGGAATCATTTACCAGTTCCCCTTTTCGGAGGGTGTAAAGGTGCTTGGCCGGAATCAGACCGGAATCAACCAGCATCCGGTCATCGGTATGAAAGGTCGGCCCGCCTTTTTCACAGCAGGTCCCGCAGCGCCTGCACTCTGTTATTGATGACCGGTTCATGGGCATTTGTTCAATGGACCTCGCCCTGAACACCGGCAGTATTCCAGCCGGAAAATCGAAGCAGGATCAACAGCCCGGGAATGGCTGCCAGGACGCAGGCCGCAAAAAACCAGTTCCAGCCCATGGCCTTTGCCAGGAAACCGGTCGGCGCAGACACCAGAACCCGGGGAACGCCCATCAGGCTGGAGAGCAGGGCGTACTGGGTAGCGGTAAACCGCTTGTGGGTCATACTGGCCATGAATGCGGCAAACGCCGATGTTCCCATGCCGCCCGTAAAATTTTCAAAGGCGATGACCGCGGACAAGACTGCAACGCTGGGTCCCGTGTACGTCAGCACCACGAAACCGGCAGTGGAAACCGCCTGAAGAATTCCGAATATCCACAGGCTGCTGCCGATGCCGATACGAATCATCCAGATTCCGCCGACCAGGCTGCCGGCGATTGTCGCCCAAAAACCGAAGAGCTTGACCACGGCGCCGATTTCGGTCTTGGAAAACCCGATATCCAGATAAAACGGCGTGGCCATGGCGCTGGCCATGCTGTCTCCGATCTTGTAGCAGAGGATAAAGGCCAGAATCCACCACGCGCCATTGCGGGTGAAATATTCCCTGAGCGGTGCAAATACCGCTTCGGCAAGGGTTCCGGGCACGCCGAACGGTTGGTCGGGCTCCTTTGAACACCATGTGGTTGCCATTCCCGGAATCATGCAGGCCGCCATGATGAGATAAACCATTGAAAACGGCAGGTGATCCGCCAGAATCAGCCCGCCGCCGGATGCCAGCAGCATTCCCACCCGGTAGCCGTTCACATACAGGGATGATCCCAGACCCAGTTCGGCATCGCTTAAAGTTTCTCTGCGGTAAGCATCGACAACGATATCCTGGCTGGCGCTGAAAAACGTCACCAGAAATGCGGCGCCGGCCAGCAGGAAGGGATGGGACTTTGGATTGGACAGGCCCAGCCCGGCGATGGCAGCCATCAAACTCAACTGAGCGATAAAAAGCCATCCGCGGCGTCTTCCCAGAAAGGGAAGGGTCATGCGATCCAGAAGCGGCGCCCACAAAAACTTGACCGTATAGGGAATTCCCACCAGCGACATCAGGCCGATAACGGACAGATCCACCCCTTCTTCCTTCATCCAGGCCTGAAGCACGGAAATGGTCAGAAGAAGGGGAAGACCGCATGAAAACCCCATCATAAAGGTCACCGCCATGCGGCTGCTGAAAACAACCTTTACCAGGGCCGTCAGTTGCAGGGATGAGAGCTTATCGCGCAGCGGGGCTGTCCAGTTGCGCCGGCAAAACCACCGGCCCGAAAGTATCCTTTAAGGCCAGCAACGCATTTCGCTGACAATTCAAGATATCAAAGAGTTTCTGCGGAAGATTCGTTTCCTTTGCATAGGCGCTGAGCTGAAGATCAATTCTGAAAACGATGTTATCCACATACAGGGAAAACTGCTTAAGATAAAGGTCTTCGGGATAGTCCTTGTCAATGACCGACTTGAACAAATCTTTCAGGTCGCCAAACCGGGGAATGAACCCGATCGGAGTTTCAATGGCGTCCACTTCCTTGTTTGCCCTGCGTTCCAGCCATGCCAGCCAGACCTTGACATCCCGCTTTTCACCCAGAAGTTTTTTCCCGCCCCCGCCCCTGGATTCATGGGTCAGAAAATAATTCAACCCTGCCATCACGGGTTTTTTATCCGCTGCAATCCGGGGATTTCCAAAAAACTGAAATTGTGCATCCATATAGTCGCCCAGTGCACCGGGAATAAACGGCGCATTGGCCCAGGGAGCGCGTTTGACCCCGGTTGCGCCGACCTCGGTTGCCGTTGCCGCCGATACGATACAGGCCCCGATAACCACCCCCTCATCGGAAGACCGGGCTGCCCAGACCGGCGGCATGGTATTGCTGTCCCGGCCGCTGTAGGTAATGACACGGGTTTCGACGCCTTCGGGGTTTTCGGCCTCTTCCGAGTAATTGTCCAGGGCTTTTGAAGAAAGCGTGCACCTTGAATTGGAGTGAGAAATCGGAACGGGTTTTCCTTTTTCATCCACCATCCCCGGCTCCCAGTGTCCCTGAAAATTGATCCCTTTGAGCGGATGCTCTTCGCCATGTCCAGACCAGTGCGGAACACCGGCTTCATCCACCAGAACATTCGACCAGATGACCTCGGTTCCGGGGTTTCGAAGCAGGCGCACGAGCTTGGGATCCCCTTCATGGTTCACATCCTCAAGGATTCCGAATATGCCGCATTCCGGGTTGACGGAGCGGATCGCACCGGTATCATCGATCCACATCTGGGCCAGATCATCACCGACAAAAAAAGTGCCGGCCATGGCTGTCGTGGTTTTCCCGCAGCCGCTGGGAGCCGCCCCCGCGCACCAGGTAATGCGGCCGCCGGGGCCTTCGATTCCGGTGATAAACATGTGTTCGGAGAGCTCTTTGCCCCGGTTTTCATAGACCGCCTTATCGACCGAGAACCGGTGGTTTCCTTTTTTCATCAGCAGCGTGTTGCCCGCATATGTGCAGTTGAAGCTGTAGGTCGTCTGATAACTGCGATCCATGAATACCCGTGCATGGGGAAGATCTTCGGAGCGGTTCCTGCCTTCGCTGTGAATATTCGTATAAAAATGTTTCAGACGTTCGACTTCTCCGTCAAAACGGGCATAAATATTTCGGTAAAGGAGCTCTGCGCTGTGGGTGACATAAGCTGAGCTGGTGATTTCAAGTGCGGGGTTGGATACGGGTGATCCGACCGGCCCCCGAATGTAAAACCCCACCATCATGACCTTGCCGACCATGATGCCGGCCATTTTGTCCCGGATGTCCCGAAGCGCATCCTGACGAAGCATTTTATTGGCCAGGGAACTGACCAGATCACCTTCGTTGGCGATATAGAATGTCCGGTCCAGAATCCTTCCCTGCTCTTCCTTCAGATCAAAATGCAGGGTATGGTTTTCCATGGCCAGCGGGGTTTCTTCGCCTTTTTGAAGGGCCAGGCTTCGGACAAACTGCTTGTCCGGCTCGGAGCCCGTATTGACAAAGACCGCATCCGGTTCGCACATGGAAATGGCGTTGGCTATTTTCAACAGGGCAGCACCATTTTGAATCTTCTTGATTTTTGAGAAGTTGGCGGCGTCCATCTTTTTTTCAAAAAGAGCCCGCGCCATCTCCAAGGTTGATATCCTGCCAATCTCCAAGGCAATATCGGCTCCCTGGTTTTTAATGACCATGATATATAACTCCTTGCTGTTTATATGAAAAAATCAAACATAAGATTCAATGACGATTTCCTTGAGGCTTCGCTTGGGAACATGATGAACCCCCCGGCTGTCCCGCCAGTACCGGATACCGCCGTCAGCTCCGAGAGGCTCGACAACGATTTCTTCACGCGGCGCCCCCAGAGCCAGAACCAGAAGGATCTTAAGCTGCGCGGAAAGGTTCAGGACATCCCGGAGCTTTTCCCGGTTCACAGCCCCCAGCATACATCCGGCAAGCCCTTTTTCTCTGGCGCCCAGCAGAATACTCTGACTGGCGATGCCGTGATCGCAGCCGAAATCCTGAACAATGGCCGTATCCCCAAGCACAACGATATAACCGGATGGCCGTTCACCTTCCAGGGGACCCGGCCAGTCCTTGAGATAGGCGGCCCATGCCAGACAGGAAAATATCTCGGCATTCTTCTCCGGATTGCAGCAAAGAACGTATTTCAATGGCTGCAGATTGGCTGCGGATGCAGACAGACGGGCCAGATTCACCAGCTCATTCAGCGTATTCATATCCATTGAACGGCTTTGAATGAATCTTCGACAGGATCGGTTTTTTCGAATTAAATCGTCTAGCATGGGATGCCTCCATTACAGGAGAATTTTTCCGGAACCGGCATCTGCTGCTGAAGCCAGAGCAGCACCTTATCAAATTCGTCCTGTATTTGTTTCAGGGCCTTGCCACGATGGCTGACCTGGCTCTTTTCCTCAGGGGTCAGTTCTGCAAAGGTTTTGTTCAGGGGGGGGTAATAAAAAATCGGATCGTATCCAAACCCGTTGATACCGGAAGCAGATTCGGCAATCAGTCCGTCACACCGGGCTTCGTAGGTCAGGGCGGCGCCTGTGGGCGTGGCAATGGATATGACGCAGGAAAAAGATGCCTGGCGATCTTTCTTCCCCTTGAGGTGCTCAAGCAACAGCGCGCAGCGCTGGGCATCCGTCAAACTGTCGCCGCCATATCGCGCGGAAAGGATTCCGGGTCCTCCCCCCAAAGCCGGGACAACGAGTCCGGAATCGTCGGCCAGGGCCGGAAGGCCCAGAACCCTTGCTGTAAACGCAGCTTTTTTATAGGCGTTGTCATCAAAGGTGGCGCCATCCTCCTTGACTGACGGAATGGGACCGAAGTCTGAAAGGCTTTTCAGGTTCACCGGATAGTTTTTTAACAAGGCGTCGATTTCAATGAGCTTGCCGCAATTTTTCGTGGCAATCACCAGCGTAACCACTTCTGTCAAAACATCCTCCTCATAAACGTTAAAGCAGAGATTCATACGGATGAATGCATCATCCTGCTTTTTTTATAGTTCATGGCCTGTTCTTTGTAAAGCATTTTGATATGCACGGAAACGACCTGTGGCAGGCGGCAGCCATACCGATCCGACAAATCCGTGCTTTTACAAAAAAACCCGTTCTACCCGGGATGATAGAGAGGTAACGATTTCATAATGGATGGTGTTCAGGGTGCTTGCCATTTCCTCAACCGGAATGAATTCCCGCCCCTGACCGCCAAATATCACCACTTCATCCCCGATACAAACATCCGGAATATGCCCCACGTCCAGCAGGGTCAGATCCATGCAGATCCGCCCGACAATTTTGGCCCGGCTTCCCCGGACCAGCATCTGTCCCTGCGATGACAGCAGCCGGTTTAATCCATCCGCATATCCGGCGGATACCGTGGCGATGACCGTTGGATTTTCAGTCTGATATGTCAACCCGTAGCTGATGTGAAATCCGGCAGGAACCATTTTAACATGAATGACCCGGGTTTTAAGCATCATGGCCGGAACCAGGGAAAGGCGCTTCTTGTCGACCTCGGCAGACGGATAAAACCCATAGAGCGAAATGCCGGGCCTGACCATGTCCAGATGGGTTTCGGGCAGATCGATGAGAGCTGCGCTGTTGGCAGCATGTCGCAAGGGAAATTCCATGCCATGAATCTTCAGCTTGTACAGAAATTCCAGGAACCGTTCCAGTTGCTGGAGGGTGTAAGTCTTATCCTGGCTGTCCGCCGCCGCAAAATGGGTAAAAATGCCTTCAGTCTCGATATGGGGGAGCCTGCATATGGACTCGATCACCCGTTGGGCATTGCCCGGCAGGTGCTTTCCCAGCATCGAAATCCGGGGGCTGTCCGGAAGCAGGCCCAGTCGGCCCATGCCGGTATCCACTTTAATATGGACTGTTGCCCTTGTCTGAAGCGCTGCAGCTGCTTCAGACAAGGCTTCGGCAGCCTCAAACGTATAAACGGTCTGGGCCAGGCGATGCGCAACAAGCGTCGCACTGTGTTCCGGCGGCGTATACCCCAGAATCTGTATGGGAGCGGCAATCCCGGCCTTTCGCAGATGAAGCCCTTCAGCCATTCGAGCCACCCCCAGACTGACTGCACCATTTTTCAGGGCCGCCAGCGCAACCTCAACAGCTCCGTGGCCGTATCCATCGGCCTTGACCACGGCCATCAACCGTGATCCGGGGCTGGTTATGCGGCGAAGCTCCAGAACATTATGAGCAATGGCATTTAAATCAATTTCTGACCAAATCAGATTTGATTTCAAAATGTTATCCTCCACAGATCTCTTCCTTCAGCAGGCAGCACGCAATGCGATACTCCGGCGAGCCATCCGGCAGGTAGCGGATATTGCCCGGCTGGATAATCCGGTTCATGACACAGCCTTCGGGAATATCAAGTTTAAAGAGATCCGCCTCATTGATCCCAGGAGTTGAAATCAGGCGATTATTCTCAATAATTTTGCTGTGAAGGGGATAATCTTCACAGAGCGGACATTGATAAACCCTGCCGTTTGGAAAAATGAAATAATTGTCCGCCACCCTGCCGGCACACTCGAAAGGCTCGCCGGGCTTCAGAAAAACCCTGGGATACGTCACGGAGATTCCCATCATCGCCGCTTTTTGCGCTACCATCGGCACCTGGTACAGCCACTGGCCCGGAGAAACCTGGCTGATTCTGTCCGGTTCGGATGCCGCAGTTCGAGCCGGTTTCCCCCGAATGCCCACAACCTGAATAAAAAACCGGCGGATTCCCAGCGCTGCCAGCAGCTCTGGCATTTTTTCAAGTTCATGGAAGTTGGCGCTGCTGACCGTATAAATCAGGCTGGTGTGAAACCCTCTGGAAACCGCCTGCCGGATGCCCTTCAGGCAGGCATGGTAGGCGCCGTCTCCCCGAAGGCTGTCGTTGACCCCAGGTGTGGCCCCGTCCAGGCTGAAACTGAAAAAATCCACATCGTCCGGATTCAGGCGATGGAGAATATCATGAAAGAGGTATCCATTCGTATCAATGGTAATCGATTGATATCCCAGCCGTCTGGCATGCTTTACGGCAAAAGGAAGTTCCGGATGAAGGGTGGGCTCTCCACCCAGAAAAATAACATTGGGCGGGCTGTCTTTTCCGGCAAACACGTTCAGCCAGGCTGTGATCGTATCGATATCCAGGGATTCAGCGCCTTGCTGGGAAGGGTTGATATAGCAGTGGCGGCATCGGAGGTTGCATGCTGTCAGAATATGAAAAAAAACATTGGCCGCATTTTTTGAAAAAGCAACCGTCCGGGGGGAATTCATCGTCTATATCGCCCTAAAAAAAGATGACAGCTCACCCAAGATCAGTTCACGATCAGCACGGAGATATCCTTCACACTATGAATGACTTTTTGAGAAACGCTTCCCAGTAAAAACTCCTGGACGCCGGAAAGGCCTCTTCTCCCCATAACGACAATGGAATAACCGGAATGGGCTTCTTCAATGATATCCCGGGCAATTCCTCTCTTCTTTGCCTGAACTTTCAGGCAAATACGGTCATTGTCAAAACCGGCTTTTATCAGAATATCCTTTGCCTGTTTCAACGCTTCATTGACAAGCTGTTTCTTTTGCTCTTCAAGCTGGCAGAAACTGCCATGCTGAGAAAGAAAATACGGGGTCAATTCAGGGCTGTTCATGTCGCAAAGCGCGGCGGTATCGGGAAGAACGCTGAAAAGGGTAATGTCGTTTTCCGATGGAGAAAACGTCTTGGTGATGAATTCAATCGACCGCAACGCATTCCTGGAATCATCAAGGGCAACCAGAATTTTCTGTCCCATTCCTACCTCCTTGTCCGGATTATGCCAATAAAGCGTTAAAAACAAACTCTATGTTTCATATTCGAACATGATCGGTTTTTCAAGATTTTATATTGATCTCTTTCTAAAAAAATCTTTTGCAGAAAATGTCGGTTGTGGTAATTGCAGGATTAACTGAATTTTTTGAGTTTCAGAGGGCAGGATCTCCGTTATCAATATTTTTCAGAATTTTGATTGCACTCTTTATAATTTTGTTATATGAAATTACACGGAGAATATGGAGAAGTGTAATTTGTTTATTTTGTTAATGATTCAATAAAAGGAGGAAAACTCATGAAAAAATTGGTTTTAATCATTGCATTGGGAATGTTTCTGGGAGGATGCGCAGGAGTCAAACAATCCGAATACATGGAGCACAACTCCCATTACAAAACCTGGAGCCATCTGGGATTCAGCTGGTGGGGATTTAAAAATGTGACGGACCAAGCTGCCGAAAAATCTGCTCAGGAAAAATGGTGGGGTATTTCTTACGCAAGACACTAAAAATTGTTCCTGACTGAGCAACCCGCTTCTTTTTACTGACGATGTATAAAGCAAGCCAGTCCTGAGGGGTAACCTGAGATTTTCGGTTGCCCCTTTTTTGATATCATTGCAGCCCACCATGCATTCTTACTCATATCAGAGCCTGCCATGACATTTCGTAACCAAACAAGGCAGTAGGATGGTAAAGCGTGCCAGCGTTTATTGATTCGATTTCATGGATGTCGCTTCTGTCTATTGCCTTGCTTTGCCTGTATCGTCTGGCATCGAAACGGTTTCCCAAACTCCCCGAACTCCCCCTCACGCTCTTGATTGTTTATTTTTGCGTTCGTTTTATTTTCCGTCTGACCCAATCCCTTGTGTCATCCACGGATTGGAGCCTCTGGTTCACTGTCACCGAATCCATTGTGTTGTCCTGGGCGGTTGCACGGCTGGTTTTTGCCGGGGCTCTGGAATTTCCTTTGAAAGTCCGCGGAAAAAAGCCTTTTCCCAGAATCACCCGGGATTTTATTCTGTTTCTGTGTTATGCGATTCTGCTCTTTATTGTCCTTCGCCTTCAGAGCAATGTCGATCTGATCGGCCTGATTACCACGTCCGCTGCACTCACTGTCGTGTTGGGATTCGCCGCCCAGTCGATGCTCAGCAATTTTTTCTTAGGTCTTGTCCTTCAGCTTGAACGACCCTTTGACATCGGTGACTGGATTCAACTCGGCGATTATGTCGGTATGGTTACCAGCATCAACTGGAAATCCACCAAACTTCTCACCCGGGACAAAGTACTCATCTATATACCCAATTCAGAAATTACCTCCCATATTTTTTTGAATTATTCCAAACCGGACCGGAAGGTGCGTTCCGTCGTAAAGATCGGCCTGGAATATGACGCGCCGCCGGATCTGGTGAAAAAAACGATCCTTGAAGTGCTGCACCAGCACCAGAGGGTGCTGAAACACCCCATTCCCGATATTCTGCTGACCGCTTTTGGTGACTCAGCCATTTTATATGAAATTCGTTTCTGGCACGAAAATTTCTCAAACGAACCCAAAATCAAATCTGAAATCAACATCCTCATCTGGTACGCCCTCAGACGGCGCAATATTCTCATTCCGTTCCCGATCCGCAACATCCACCACGCCCACGAGGAGCGCGCCTACCAGGCGGCAACGCGTGAACATCGCTGTAACGACATGGTCCGGATGTTTGAGAAGGTACCCGTATTGTCGCCTCTTTCTCCGGAAGAACGCGCTCAGCTGGCCCACCAGGTTAAAATCGAACCTTTTGGCGAAGGCGAAATCATTGTCCGGCAGCAAGAGGCCGGCGATTCCCTTTACATCATCACCAAGGGAACGTGCGAAGTGCTTCTGGAAAGTTCTTCCCGGCAATTCAAGAAGGTAGCCGTTCTTACAAAAGGGGATTTTTTTGGCGAAATGAGCCTGTTAACCGGTGAGCCGCGGAGCGCAACCGTCCGAGCCATTGAAGACACTGAAGTCATCATGATTCAAAAGGAAATTTTTTCAGATATTCTCTCTGCCAATTCGGGGATATCCGAATACCTGGGTCAGGTGCTGGCCGAACGCCAGCAGCAACTGGCCAGACAGGGGGGGGATAGCAGCGCCATGGCTGCTGCCACGCCCGGAGGGTTCATTCAAAAAATCAAATCTTTTTTTGGAATTTCTTAGCCCCGTCTTTTGCCTTCAACCGCCTCGCTCCCTTGCCCTCTCAAAAATGGTTCGGTTCTCTTTCCTTGACATCGCTTGATGGTTGCCATAAAATTTATCTTTTAAAAATGACGACAGGTTTGAAGAAGATGAAAAAACAAAAAATCAATTTTATTCGCAATATCGGCATCATTGCCCATATCGACGCCGGAAAGACGACCGTTACCGAACGGATACTGTATTATACCGGCAAGTCCCATAAAATCGGCGAGGTCCATGACGGCGAAGCCATCATGGACTGGATGCCGGATGAACAGGAACGGGGCATTACCATCACATCGGCGGTAACCACGTGTCACTGGAAAGACATCGATATTCAGCTGATTGATACGCCGGGCCATGTGGATTTCACCATAGAGGTCGAGCGGTCCCTGCGCGTCCTGGATGGGGCAATCGGGGTTTTTTGCGCGGTGGGCGGCGTAGAGCCTCAGTCTGAAACCGTGTGGCGCCAGGCAGACAAATACCACGTTCCGAAAATCGCTTTTGTGAACAAGCTGGACCGCATTGGCGCCGATTTTTTCAGAACCGTTGACATGATGCGCTCCAGACTTCACGCCAACCCCTTGATTCTACAACTGCCTGTCGGGGAAGAAGAATCTATTACCGGCGTGATCGATCTCGTCCATCTGAAACAGATCGTTTGGGATGACGACTCTCTGGGAGCCACATTCAACATCGAGGACATTGCACCGGACGGTCTGGAATCCGCTCGAATTTACCGTGAAAAACTGATTGAAGCGCTTGCTGAAGTGGATGACCAGGTCATGGAAGCCTATCTTGCAGAAATTCCGATAGAACCCGACATGCTGCTGGAAGCCATTCGAAACGCCACCATCGCGTTGAAAGCAGTACCGGTGCTATGCGGTTCTGCGCTGAAAAACAAGGGGATTCAGCCGCTTCTGGACGCCATCGTCCGGTTTCTGCCCAGCCCTGCCGATGTTCCACCGATCAAGGGCGTTCATCCCCAGACCGGAGACCTTATCGAATGTCCGGCAACAGACAAGGCCCCGCTGGCGGCCCTCATCTTCAAGGTTTCCATGGCGGAAGGCCGAAAACTATCCTTTGTCCGAATTTACAGCGGAAAGATCAAGGCCGGCGATGATGTGTTCAACCCTTTCCGGAATAAAAAGGAAAAACTGTCCCGAATCCTGCAGATGCATGCCAACAAGCGGGAGCGGATTGATGAAGCCGGGGCGGGAAGTATTGTCGGGGTTATCGGTCTGAAGGATTCCTCAACCGGAGAAACCCTTTGTCAGCCGGATCACCCCATTCTTCTGGAAAAGATGGAGTTTTATGAGCCGGTCATTTCACTGGCGATTGAACCCAAAACCCGTTCGGATCAGGAAAAGCTGGATCAGGTGCTGGAAAAATTTCTGGCCGAAGACCCTACCCTTCGGGTCAAGGAAGATCCGGACACGGGGCAGAAAATTCTTTCCGGAATGGGAGAGCTGCATCTTGAAATCATTATCAGCCGAATGATGAGAGAGTTCAACACCAGCGTCAATGTGGGGAAACCCCAGGTGGTTTACCGGGAAACCATCGAGAATGAAGCAGCAGCAACCGCTGTTTTCGATAAGGAAGTGGCCGGCCAGCGTCATTATGCCGAGGTATGCGTGAATCTCAAGCCGCTTTCCAGGGGATCGGGCAACCGGTTCATTCTGAATATTGCCGAGGGCAGCATTCCGACCCAATTCATGAAAGCCATTGAAAAAGGCGTGATGGAATCGCTTGAAAGCGGAACGCTCATGGGATATCCGGCGGTGGATATCGAGGCCAGTCTGGTGGGCGGCGCTTACCGTGACTCTCAGGGAACCGATCTGGCCTACAAGGTCAGCGCCTCCATGGCCTGCAAGGATGCACTGACCAGGGGGGGTCCCTTTCTGCTGGACCCGATCATGGATGTGGAGGTCTTTGTTCCGGAATCATTTACGGGCGATGTGATCGGCGACCTGAACAGCCGCGGCGGAAAGATCGAAGCCATTGAACCCAAAATCGGATTCCAGGTCATTCGGGCCATTGTTCCGCTGGCGCGCATGTTCGGTTATTCAACCGCGATCCGGTCTGCCACTCAGGGCCGGGGAACCTTTACCATGCAGTTTTCTCACTTTGACCGGATCTGAGAATAAGAAAAATGGCGTCGCATCAGCCATGAAGCAAACGGTTCAACTCGGCATACTTGCTGCGACGAACATAGGCGTCGCCTTCCTGTTTCAGTGGTATATCCTCACCCGATTGGGAGCGGGGATGGAGACGGATGCGCTGTTTGCAGGCATGACACTTCCGCAACTGGTATTGGCGGTAATCAGCGGATCGCTCATGCATGTTTTAGTTCCGCTGCTTGCAGGCGAAGACGAAGATCATCTTCGCCATGATGCCTGGGGATTTCTTGTCCTTGTTGGTGGTTTGTTTGGATTGCTGTCAACTATCCTTTACGTGACCGCCCCATGGTGGATACCTCTCACAGTGCCCGGTTTCAGCGATGAGGGGCGGGCGCTGACAATAGAACTGACGCGCATACAGTTGATCGGCATGGTGTTTACCGCAATCAACGGCGTGCAATGGGCTGCTTACCATGCACGGCAGCAGTTTGTGTGGGCCGAATTCACCCCGATTATATCCAGTGTATTGGGCATGCTGTTGCTGATTTTGACGCTTCCTGCTTATGGTGTGGTCGCGGCAGCATGGATCAGCACCCTGCGCATGGGACTTCAAACCTTGCTGCTCGTTCCCGGCATGGGAAAGCCGGTTTGGCCTGATATAAACAGTCCGGCGATAAGTACGGCATGGCGGCGCATCAAACCTCTGCTGTTGGGAACAGCTTATTATAAAACCGATCCCATGGTTGATCGTTTTTTACTCTCCACTGCCAGCAGCGGCAGTCTGTCGTTGTATTACCTTGCGCAACAGATTTACGGTGCCGCCTCCCAGGTGCTCAATAAAGCAATTGCGGCCCCGCTGGTGCCGTTACTGAGCAAGCTTCATAAAGCAGGAGATCAAGACGGATTTCGACGCACCTATTACCGGAAATTGCTACAGGTAGGCGCAATCAGTCTTTTAGGCATCTTGGCGATAGGTCTCTTCGGCCGAATCATGCTTACGCAATTGTTCGGACATGGCAGATTGGGCAACGACGATTTGAATTCATTATGGTTGATAATGCTCTTTATGTCAGGACAATTCGTTGTTGGTAATCTCGGCATGGTCATGACATCCATGTTCTATTCTTTGGGAGACACCCGCTCGCCGACAACGGCGGGAGCAGTCGCCTATTCACTGGGCGTGGTGATAAAAGTATTGATGTTTTATATGATGGGTGTTTTGGGGCTGGCGATTGCCGTATCAATTTACTTTTTGATTGCACTGTATTTAATGAGCAAGAAAGTTTCAGAAAATCAATATGTTTAAAAAACTGCTCTGGCGTATCCGCACGAGATGGTTTCTGAGTGAGGGACCTCGTCGTTTCCTGATGAATAAAAATCCCGATTTCGCCAAATTCAAGATAGGGGATAAAAGTTATGGGAATCCGAGGATATTATTTGCCGATAGTGGCTCAACACTTACAATCGGCAAATATGTCTCAATCGCAGATGGAGCGATAATCATGCTGGGGGGTGAACACAGAGTTGATTGGGCGACGACCTATCCATTGGGCCAGTATTATCCTGAATGGTCTGGCATTGAAGGCCATCCCGCCACGAAGGGGGATGTCGTGGTTGGTAATGATGTCTGGATCGGAAGAGAAGCCCTGATTTTTTCCGGTGTAACTATTGGTAATGGGGCGGTAATCGGCGCCAGAGCCGTGGTTGCAAAAGACGTAATGCCTTATTCGATAGTTGTTGGGGACCCGGCAAGACATGTTCGATATCGCTTTGATGACAAACAAATCGCTCAATTGATTGGAATGGCTTGGTGGGACTGGCCGGAAGAAATTATCCGCAAGGCTGTTCCGCACCTGCTGTGCGGAGATATTGCCAAGTTAATGGAATTCAATAAAAGACGTGAAGAAAAAGAGAACGATTGGTGAATTATGGGCAGATTAGAAAATGTGCCATGCCCCCTTGGCTGCATAAAAGGCGATGAAATCGTCCTGACCGGACGCGACCTGCTCCATGACTTGCCGGGTGAATTCACAGTCGTAAAATGCCAAGAGTGCGGTTTGATGCGAACCAATCCTCGTCCGGCGCCGGAGAGCATGGGCGGATATTATCCGGATGATTACGGGCCTTACCTGGGTACGCGGGTGCAACAGGACAGGCCAAAGCCGTTTTCCAAAATCAAAAATACGCTTTGGCCTTTGTGCAAATCGTTTTTCAACTTCAATACCGAGAACTTGCCGGATCTTCGCCCGGGGCGTCTCCTTGAAGTGGGATGTGCATCCGGCTCATTCCTGCACCGGATGTCAGAACAAAGCTGGGAGGTGGAGGGAATTGAGTTCTCATCCAGGGCCGCAGAAGCTGCCTCCCGACTGGGCGCCCGTGTGCACGCGGGTTCGCTGGAAACCGCACCCAAACCGGAAGAACCTTTTGACCTCATCGTGGGGTGGATGGTGCTGGAGCATCTTCATGATCCCATTGCCGGTCTCAAGAAACTTCGAGAATGCGCCAGACCGGGTGCATGGATAGCTTTGTCTGTACCGAATGCCGGTTCACTGGAGTTCCGTTTTTTCAAAGACAAGTGGTACGCCTTGCAACTGCCAACCCACTTGTATCACTTTACCCCCGAAACCCTGGGATTAACTTTACGCCATAGCGGCTGGACGCTGAAAAAAGTTTACCACCAGAGAGTGCTGAGCAATTTGATTGCAAGCACGGGTTACGTCATGCGGGATAAGGGGCATGCCAAATTGGGACAAAAATTTATCGACTTTCCTGAACACGCAGGGCGATGGATGTATGCACTTTACCCAATGGCCTGGTTGATGAGTCTGTTTGGACAAACTGGCCGCATGACGGTGTGGGCGAGAATTGAATCGTGAAATCCGAGAATACCAGGCTCAAAGTCACGATAATGATCCCGACCTATAACCAGGCTGGCTTTATCCGAGAAGCGATTGATTCTGCTCTGGCGCAAACCTACCCTGAACTTGAAGTGATTGTTTGTGATGACGCCTCGTCAGACGAAACATATCAGGTTGTGGCGAGTATTAAGGATCGACGGTTGAAATACATTAGAAACCCGATTAACTTAGGACGCACGAATAATTACAAAAACTTGCTATACAATCATGCAACCGGTGATTTTGTTGTCAATCTGGATGGGGATGACTACTACACCGACTTCAATTTTATTGCCGAAGCAGTGAAGCTTATCGGAACCCGTAAAAATGTCGTAATCGTTGCGGCCAGAGCTACGGCAAAATCTCCACAAGGTGAATATGTTTCTGAAATTCCGGCTGTTGAAAATGCAACGGGTCTGCAGATTTTGAAAAAACTTCCCGATATGAAGTATTTTTTTAACCACATGGCGGTTCTGTATGCCAGAAAAATAGCCATCGGAATCGACTTCTACAGATCCCCGGCCATAAGTTCTGATTGGGAATCCTTGTATAGGTTGGCGCTTCGTGGCGTTGTCAAGTATCTTGACCGGAATATCGGCGTCTGGCGAATTCATGACAGGAATGAAACCGGAACAACCAATACCGAAAAACATTTGGAAAACTTAACCATTTGGAAATCGATATACAGCGATGCAGTCAGTTCAGGTATGCGCCCAATTCCGGCCGAGTTCACTGCTGCAAGATGCGTAGCATTTTTTGCCCAATCGAGATTCGCCGGCATCTCAAAGCTGGGAAACAGGGAATTAATGAAATTCCTATTCTCTGTTTTAAAAAATTATAGGATGGCCGCTTTGATTGTTGTTTTGACCCCGGAATATGCCGCCAGAGTGGCAATGGGTTTATTGGGATATTACCGCAGAGTGAGCCCTGTCTGATGTGCGGCATAGCCGGTTTTATCCATGCACTCCCTGGTCACGATGAGTCATCATCGCATTTGGGCGCTATGCTCAAACCCATTCAACACCGCGGCCCGGACGACAGCGGTATGTGGTTTGACGATCAGAGTGGCGCAGCGCTTGGACATCTTCGCCTTTCCATTCTTGACCTTTCACCTGCCGGGCATCAACCCATGGCAAGCGCCTGCCAACGATACATCATCGTTTTCAATGGCGAAATATATAACCACCTGGACCTGCGGCGGGCATTGGGTGCTGAAATCATCTGGCGTGGGCATTCAGATACCGAAACACTATTGTCCTGTTTCACTGCATGGGGCTTAGAGGAAACAATAAAGTCAACCGTTGGCATGTTCGCCTTTGCGCTATGGGACAAACAAGAGAAATCTTTAATTCTTGCTCGAGATCGCATTGGCGAGAAACCCTTGTATTACGGCTGGCAGAATGACGTATTTCTATTCGGATCAGAATTGAAGGCCCTGCGCGCTCACCCGGAGTTTGAAGGAGAGATGGATTGGAATGCAGCCGGTACGTTTCTGCGATTAAACTATATTCCAGCCCCGTCAACGATTTATAAAGGCGTTTGTAAACTTGTACCGGGTACGTTTCTGTGTCTGACTCAGGCTCATGTCCGGCAAAGAACATTGCCCAGGCCCAAAGCATACTGGTCGTTGGGCGATGTGGCGCTCAACGGCCTTGAAAAACCATTTACGGGAAGTTTCGAAGAAGCGGTGGATGAGCTGGAAACGCTTGTGCGTCGTTCAGTTCAGCTGCAATCCGTAGCGGACGTGCCTGTGGGAGCGTTATTGTCCGGCGGCATTGATTCCTCCACCGTCGTTGCCTTGATGAAATCGGCAACCACATCAAAAGTCACCACTTTTTCAATTGGCATGCCCGATGCGAGAATGGACGAATCGCAATATGCTGCAGCAGTGGCAAGGCATTTAGGCACCCACCACGTTGAGCACACCATCCGGCCGCAAGAGGCGCTTGATCTGATTCCTCGTTTGTCCGAAATATGGGACGAACCGTTTGCAGATAGCTCTCAGATTCCAACCTATCTCGTGAGCCGATTAGCCAGACAGCAAGTTACCGTGGCTTTGTCGGGCGACGGGGGGGACGAATTGTTTTTGGGTTATCCGCAGTATTCCATTTACCAAAATATTTGGCGTTACCGTCTGCTCGGCAAACTCCCATGGGAAGCAGCCTTCACTGCGGTCTCGCCAATCGCTATCCACCACCGTGTGGCTTTGGCGTTAAGGCAGGCCAAGTCCATTGTTGGCGCCTGGCGGCAATCTGATTCACAGGCTCTCAACCGGTACTGGATGGATCGTTACCGGCAAGAACGTATGCCGCTGGCACAACGCCAAGACGCAGGGATGCTCAATTTTCCCATCTTGCCGGACTCCGCATCCACTGCAGGCCTGTGGGATGCGGGCACCTATTTGCCCGATGATATTCTGGTAAAGGTGGATCGCGCCTCAATGGCCAACAGCTTAGAAATGCGCGCTCCTTTGTTGGATCATCGGATTATCGAATTTGCCTTTCGCTTGCCGATTGAATACAAGCTTCGGCGTGGAGTGGGCAAAAAGGTTTTGCGTGAAGTATTGTACCGGTATGTGCCAAAGCAAATCGTGAACAGGCCCAAAATGGGTTTTACAATACCACTTGCCGCTTGGCTGAGAAATGATCTGCGGTCATGGGTCGAAAAACTGATCCATCGCATCCCGGAAGATAACAAGCAATTCAATAAACCTCAGATCATCCAGTTGTGGAAAGAGCATTTATCCGGCCAAGAGCATACAGAACGGTTATGGGGAGTATTGAGTCTGCTGGAATTTGTGAAGCCATGATCCAGGTGCGCCAGGAGCAATGGCGGATCTGCTGGAAATAATCTGTATGGACGGGGATAGAAAACTGAAAGTTGCAGTTTACACCTGCATTACAGGGGGTTACGACGCCCTCTCCTCACCGCGAATAATCGATTCGCGTTTCGAATATTTTTGCTTTACAGACACTCCTGACAGCCTGGTCACTCCATGGCGCTTCAAACCCATTCATCTTTTGCATTTGAACAAGAAAGACCAAAACCGGTTCATAAAGATGCATCCGCACGAATATTTTCCTGATTATGATATGACCGTATACATCGATGGGAGCATCCAACTTATTGGGGATATTTACCCACTCATTCTCAACGCACTCAATTCACCCGAAGACATTTTTCTATATAAACATCCTTTTAGAAATTGTGTTTATGCCGAAGCGGCGGCCTGCGCGAACTATTCGCACGATTGGATATGGACAATCGCATCGCAGATGCGCAAATACAATATGGAAGAGTATCCGGTTGACTATGGATTGTATGAGGCCGGCGTCATCATAAGAAAAAATACTGCGGATGTGCGATCCCTTATGAACATGTGGTGGAGCGAGTATTGTACTGGATCAAAACGTGACCAGTTATCACTCCCCGTTGTAGCATGGCGGACAGGAATTCCTCTGGGTTCTCTAGGAGAAAGCGATCCCCGTTTTGGGCATCGATATTTCAGATTCATAAATCACCCCAAACGTCACAGTTTAAAATTGAGTGTACGGAAACACATAAATAGAGCCATCGCTTCTCTGGTTTCCTATGCAAAGTTATTTGGCATGTCTTCTCTCGATAAGAGGAAATAATCAAACCATGAATGCCGTTTTGGGTCAACTTATTGATAACTTGAGAGTTCGGATCGGATGACCCTGGACCCGGATTATTTGTTTTCCGTTCCGGATAGATACAGAAGTGTCGCCCCTGCCACAAAAAATATGAGAATCGACCCGATTCCCCACCTTGAGGCCAGTTGACCGACATGCTGAAATTGCTCGAGTGTCGGGGATATCGGCAGTAGAATTTTTCTGGCCGCCAGGCCGACCATTCCGACAATCCCCGGCCCCAGGATGGCTGCAAATTTTCCCATCATATTGAACAATCCAAAATATTCGGCAGACTGGCCCTCCGGAATGAAGCTCGTATAATAAGACCGGCTCAGGGCCTGAATCCCTCCCTGAAACAGTCCGATAACAACCGCCAGAAGGTAGAAATCCATTCGCTGTTTCATGAATGTTCCCCATAGGGTGGCTACCGCATATCCGGCAATGGCTATAAAAATGCAGTTGCGAGGTCCCACCCTGCGGCTGAGCCATCCAAATGCCAGGGCCGACGGAAACCCGACGAACTGAACCACCAGCAGGGCGAGCATCAAATCTTTCCCGGTAAACCCGAGGGACAGTCCATAGTCAACAGCCATACGGATGATGGTATCCACACCATCAATGTAGCACCAGTAAGATAATAGAAACAGCCCGGCCGACTTCAGCCTGAAGATCCGCCTGACCGTATTCTTCAATTGCAGACAGCCTTGCTTCAGGAAATCGAAGGCATGGACAGGCGGCGACACGTTTTTATCTTCATGAACCCACATCATCAGGAATATTGTAAACCCCGCCCACCACAGCGCAACCAAAAGAAATGAATACCGCACCGCCTGCCCCGAATTCTCCAGTCCAAACCACCGGGGCTGCTGGACCATGAGGACGTTGAGAACAAAAAGCAGGCCGCCTCCCAGATATCCCATCGCATACCCCAGGCTGGACACCCGGTCCCGGTCCGGCGCCGGTGCAACGTCAACCAGCAGCGCATCGTAAAAAATATTGGCGCCTGCAAAACACATCATTCCCAACCCGTAACAGATAATGGCCCAGCCCCATTCTCCCTTTGGCACCGCCCACAAGAGAGCTGTGGCCAATGATCCCGAATACGCCAGACAGATCAGAAATGTCTTTCGGATCTTTCCCCGGTCCGCCAGAACCCCCAAAAGCGGCGCACAGAGAGCCAGCAGCAGGCTGGCAATGGAATTCCCGAAACCCAGAAGCGCGGTGCTGGTGTTGACGTCCGTACCAATGCTCCAGTATTGTTTGAAAAACAACGGGAAAAAGCCGGCCATCACGGTGGTGGCAAATGTCGAATTGGCCCAGTCGTACATCACCCAGCCCCACACGGCTTTCTGATTTGATTTCACAGCCATTTTTCCCGCCACATTTCCCACATCAACAAGGCCCAGAGGCGGTGCGGATGGTTCGCCCGGCCCGATAGATGATCTGAAACGGTTGCAGCAACCATAGAGGCATCGAAAAGGCCTTCCCGTTTCAGTCGCCCTTCAGAAAGATAATCCAGAAGCACGGGCCTCAATTCTCCACGAAGCCACCGGGAAACCGGAATCGCAAATCCCATCTTGGGCCTTTCAAAGAGAGAGGCGGGAACATAGCGCGACAGCAGCCTGCGGAGGATGACTTTTCCTTCTCCCTTACGATAAAGATAATTTTCCGGTATCCGGGATGCGTATTCAACCACGCGCTGATCCAGGAGCGGCACGCGAATTTCAAGGCCGGCCGCCATGCTGGCCCGATCCACCTTGACCAGCATGGCATCGGCAAGATAGGTCTGCTGATCCACCCGCATGAGCCTTGACAGGGCCGGCCAGTCCTTTGTCCGATCAAAAGCCTGCTCAAACCGGGACGGTTCCGGGAAACGGCCGGTTAAGCGTCTGGTCCTGTCCCTGTCCCAGAGGCACACCGAAACCCGGTAAAGGGATTGAAGATCCGCGTGATTCATCTGGGCAATCAGCTTTTGCCATTTATCCGGGAAATTGGCAGACCTGAACGCCGAAGGCAGAACAGGCTGAAGCCTGTGATAAAGATTCTCGGCAAAAGCGGTTGACACCCGCGAAAGGGACCTGTAAATCCAGGTTCTCAAGTATCCCGGCAATTTTTGAAAACCGGAAGCCATGGCCTGAGTCGCCCAGTACCGGGTATATCCGCAGAACTGTTCGTCCCCGCCATCGCCGGAAAGGGCAACCGTAACATGGGATCGGGTCAGCTGGCTGACCAGAATAGAAGGAATCGCCGAAGCGTCGGCAAAAGGCTCGTCATAAATCTCCGGGAGCCGGGGAATCACCGAAAGGGCATCCTTGGAAGTCACATAGAGTTCGGTGTGAGAAGTCCCCAGGAAGGCCGCCACTCTGGCGGCCCAGGGCGCTTCATTGAAGCTGGATTCCCTGAATCCGATACTGAAGGTTCTGACAGGGCGGGAACTGACCTGTTGCATGATGGCGGCAACCAGCGAGGAATCGATGCCGCCGCTTAAGAGGGCGCCGAGCGGAACGTCACTGACCATTTGGTCCGAAACTGCCTGGGTCAGAATGTCCTGAAGCTGATCCAGGCAAGCCGATTCGCTGCCGGATATCCCCGATAGAGATGACCGCCTGCTTGACGCATCCGGCGTCACGGCCCAGGAGCAGGTGCGGAAGGTTTCGGAATCACAGATCAGAAAATGCCCGGGAAGCAGCTTGAAAATGTGCTGATAAATGGTTCGGGGGGAGGGAATATATTGATAATGCAAAAAAAGCGGAACAGCTCCGGCATCCAGGGTTTGAGTGATTCCCTTGAACGCCAGAATCCCCCTCAGTTCGGATGAAAAAATCAGGCTCCCCTCGTGATGATAATAGTAAAGAGGCTTTATCCCTATCTGATCTCTGGCCAGAAACAACCGCCGGCGGCGGCCATCCCATATGGCAAGTGCAAACATGCCGATAAAGCGGCTCAGACATTCTGTTCCCCATTCCAGATAAGCCTCCAGAATCACTTCCGTATCCGAATCGCTCCTGAATTGATGCCCGGCTTTTTCAAGCGCTTTTCGAATCACCTTGAAATTGTACACCTCGCCATTGTAGACGATTCTCACCCTGGCGTCATCGCCGGCCATGGGCTGACGGCCCAAAGGGGATAAATCCAGAATGGACAGCCTGCGATGGCCCAGCCCCACGCCGGCGGATGCGTCCACATAAATGCCGGAATCGTCCGGCCCCCGATGCGCCAGGGATGCCGTTGCCTCCGGAAGCGACCGGCTGAAGGATTCAAAATGTTTCCGGGTAAGAAACCCGACAACTCCGCACATACGATTCTTTCTTAATCGCCCAGGCAACCACCTGGCCTGAAAACAGACCACCCGACTTCTGACTCTTTCTATTCCCTGTCCCGAGAAGTCCTGATCAGATTCGCCAGGCGAGGGGCCGCAACCTGCAGGCTGTAACAAGATTCAACATCCCTCCGGCCCTGATTTCCCAAGGACTGCCTTAACTCCGGGTTTTCCTGCAGCTCACGCAGCGCCTGTTCCCAATGCTTATCAGTTGAAGCCAGATAGCCGTTAATGCCGTCTTTCACAATCCGGATGTTGGCGCCCACACGGGAAGCCACGACCGGCAGCCCGCAAGCCATGTACTGAATCAGCTTGTAACCGCATTTACCATAAGCCCATGGCGCGTCTGGAATCGGCATGATGCCGACATCAAAGTCCAGCATTTGCTCTGCTTCCGTTTCTTCGGACCAGGACCGGTATTCCACCGGAAAAGCACTCGGAATGCGCTTCGGATACCCGCCCACCAGGACAAGACGAATTTCAGAATGCTGACTCAACCTGCCGAGAACGGCATACAGCGGTTCCAGATAAATGGCGGTAGTCGGGGAGCCGATCCATCCTATTGTAAACACCGGGTGGTTGTTGAATGCCTTCAGACGGTAACGGGTCGAATCCACGACCGTTGGAAGGCATTCCACCCATTTTGCACCGGATTGAACTGCCTTTTCAGACAGATACGCGTTGCCGGCAATGACCAGCCTGGCATTGCGCATCACCGCATCGATTTTCCGGCCCAGAAGGCTGCGGACCCACCGCGAAGAATGCAGGTCATAGCGGTGAAAAATGGCATCATCATAGTCCACAATATAGGGGATCACACCTCGCCCCAAGATTCTTTCCATCCAGTCCGGAAGCCATGGCAGGGCTTCGTATTCGAGCCACATCAGGTCATACGCCTTGCTGGTAATAAGCCGAAGGATTCGATGGAGGTATGCCGATAGTATTGAAGCCGGATTTTGAGGTTGACTTGCGTTCATCCGCTTCAGATATTGATCTCCGAACAGCGGGTAAACATCGACATCCACCCCCTGAGCATTCAGAAAGGGAAGATATTGATAATACCGCAACCGGCTGCTGGCACCCGATCGGCTGTACCGGGTAAGCAGCAGCACTTTCATGAAATACCTCCACCGTTTTTGGTTTCAGGCGAAGACGGCGTGTCCGATACGTTCAGGCACAATCCAAACCAGTTCGGCAGATCATGCCAAAGCATCGCATAGGCTTTCAGGGTATTCTGAAAGTGTTCGAACGATTTTTTCAAAACAGCATTGCCCAACCGCGTCCAGGGCCCGATGAACAGGACCCCCAGCATCAGAAGAACCGCAGTGATCCGTTTATAGTGTTTAAAGCCATAAAGAATCTGACTTCTCAGCGTATAATAAAGGCGGATATCCTTGACGGCGTCCGTGGCGCCCCCTCCCTTGTGGTAGGCTTGAAACTCCGACAAATAGCAGGTCCGCCAGCCTTTTTGAAAGGCGCGAAAGGAGAAATCCAGTTCTTCATAGTATACGAAAAAACGCTCATCAAATCCATTCAGTTCCTGATAAAGCAGGTTGCGAACCAGGAAATAAGCGCCGATGACCTGATCCACGATTCTGGTCTGCAAATGATTCCAGTCGGTCATCGCAAGGGAAACGAACCCGGAAGGAAAAAGACGGTCCAGACCGGTCATTTTATTAAAAAACAATGACGGCGTTGGAAATCTGGCGCAGGATCGGCTGACCCGACCGGCATCGTCCATCAGCTGGATGCCCATAATTCCGGTTTTCCGGTGAATGGGTTGAAGCATGGCCGCCAGAGGCCCGGTCAAAGATTCGCGATAAAGCCGCGTATCCGGGTTAAGAAACAGGATAAAATCCGCAGAGCTGCAATTCGCTCCCCGATTGCAGGCAGCAGCAAATCCCAGATTGCGGGCATTTTTAATGATCGTCAGCGGAAGAGCCGTCCGTGCCGAATGATCGCAAGATCCATCGGTTGATGCATTGTCCACCACCACCACACGCTTGAGCTCAAATGCCGCCTGATCCGCCTCAGCAATTGAGTCCAGGCAATTTTGAAGCTGTATTCCGGTATTCCAGTTGACAATGACGATATCCAGTGAAGGAAACATCTGCCAGCAAACCCTCCCTGCCTATTTTCCCGCTGTCGCCGCAAGCGCTTCGCCTGCCGAGGGGTAACGCCGAGCACCCTGTTCCCGGGCCGGCAATGAGTCTTGGAATTGAAAAAACCTCATCGGTACAATTTCTCAACAAAGCGCCAGGTCTTTTCGATTCCCGTTTCAAGGGAAACCGACGGCGCCCAGGAAAGTTCCTGTTTTGCCCTGCAAATATCCAGATAAATGCCTGGAACATCAAAAGAGCGCTTTGCTTGGTATGCAACCTTGACTTCCCTGCCCGTCACCTTCCGAATCACCTCTATGATTTCATTCAATGAATGGCCGATCCCGCTGCCAAGATTAAAAACCCGTGAAAGCGCGTTAACGGTAGCCGCCTTGTAAATTCCGTCAATGAGATCGTCGATAAAGATATAATCCCGAACCACCCGGCCATCCCCCCATATTTCAAGAGTTTTTCCCTGCGCGATTCTGCCGAGAAAGACAGAAACGGCCCCCTGAATGCCATCCGGGTTCTGCCGGTTTCCGTAAGGATTGGAAGGCCGCAAGACTACATAGTCAAGATCGTGGAGATGATTAAACAGGGCCAGATACTTTTCAACGGCTAATTTTGTAATGCCATAGGAGCATTCCGGTTCGGTCGGACAGTTCTCGGAAATGGGCAAGGAAAGAGGGTTTCCGTATATTGCTCCGCCGGAAGAAATGAAAACCACTTTCCGGATTTTATTGGCAACACATTGCTCCAGCAAGAATATCGTCTCAACGACATTGGACTGAACATCAAATGCGGGGTCATCATTTGATGTCTTGGGAAGTGTGGTACTGATCAGATGAAAGACCATATCGGTACCCGCCAGAGCCTCCGACAGCATCCCCCGATTTCCGAAATCGCCGACGCAGTAGTCTACTTCGGCCACGGGCTTTCGATAATGCTCTTCATATTTGTCAAAAACCCTTACCTTGTGACCTTCGGCAAGGAGCCTGTCTACAAGATGGGAACCAATGAAACCATTGCCGCCCAGAATCAACATGTTCATCTGTTGTCCAACCCTTTATTCGATGGTTTTCCAATCATTCCTTCACGGATCAGGGCCTTTCTCTCATCAACTGATTGTAGAGAGATTCGACATCTTTCAACAGCCTCTCCTTTGAATATCTTTTGATGACATAAGCCCGGGCTCGTTGAATACGGGCTTCCTTGATCTGCGGGTCTTCTCCGAAAAGGTATCCAAGTCCCATGGAACACCCCTCTGAATCACCATTTGAACAAAGAATCCCCCGCTCACATACCATAAAACGAGATTTCTTGCCTGAAAAATTGTCCGGTCTCCCCATAAGGTCCTGAATCCCTCCAACCTGGGTGGCAATCACCGGAACAGACGATGCCATGGCTTCGATGATGGAGACCGGCGTGCCTTCATTCAGAGAAGTCAGCGCCAGGATGTCCAGATCGGCGTAAACCAGGGACACATTCTGAATCCAGCCGCAGAAGACAACATGGTGAGTCAAATGCTCTTGCCTGCAGTACGCTTCAAGGTCGTGACGGCATTCCCCATCGCCAACAATCACAAACTTCACATCCATCTCCGGATTGGCCTTCAATAAGAGTCGAACAGCCTTAAAAAACATTTCATGATTCTTTATGGGAACCAGCCTGCCGATGATTCCGACAAGAATCGTTTTGTCTCCAACACCCAGTTTTTTCCGAAAACGCCCCTTTAAAACACCACTGGAAAGAAATGGCTGAAGATCAAATCCCAGCTCTATTTTCCGAATCTTTTCCAAAGGCGCAATATGATATTTTGTGGCCAGATCGTTTCTCTGGGTTTCACTGATGGCAATAATCACGTCCGTCATCCTGGCAAGAAGCCTTTCAATTTGAATAAACAACCAGGATTTTGCATGACTGAAATATCCGTCAAAGACATGGCCGTGAAAAGTGTGGACGATTTTGACGTTTTTTCTGAAAATCAGATTGTAAAGCGGCACCGGGATGCGTGCCGTAAATCCGGCTTTTGCGGTATGCGTATGGACGATATTCGGTTGAAACTTGCGGATGATTTGAAAGATCCGATGTATCACTCGAATATCCATGGGAAGGCGAATGTCCCGCTGCATCTCGGAAAGCTGATAGGGCTTATGGCTACTGTCCTGAAACAGATACGACATATCCCCTTCCTTGTCGGAAATCATGCCGGCAACCAGGAGTGTTTCAAAATGCTTCGAATCCAGCCCCGTTGTCAGCAAATGAACATGTATGGACGGCCCTCCGACATTGAGTCTGGCGATCAGACGCAATATTTTGATTTTTTGCGGCACAGACTTCGCTTGTGGAGCGATACGACGGCAGACACCCGAAGCCCTGACACAAAGAGCAATTCCGTTAAGGGCCACAAGCAGACCAAACCGAGCAAACAGACTGGCCATCACCATGATTTTGATCAACCAGGGAATTGTTGGATTGTACTTTTCAAACAAGAGATAAACGCTTTTGTGAAATTCAAATCTGGATTTTAAAAGAAATTGGCTGCTGCTGACGCCGACATGATGCACAATGCGGATCACCGGGTAATAAACCACTTTCCAGCCGCCGTTCCACATCCTTTTGCACCAATCTGCATCTTCCCAGTACATAAAAAAACGTTCATCAAAAAAACCGACCGAATTTATGGCTTTTCGCCGAATCACCATGCAGGCGCCCGACACCCAGTCCACTTCCATCGGATGAATCCCGTCGGAACGACTTGTTAATACGTTGGCGCTGGTGATCGGATTATTGGGAAAGATCCGGGTAAACAACGATGAACGACCGAATATTGCCGTCAACGGCGTTGGGAAAGCCCGGGCCGATCCCTGCAGTGAACCGTCCTCGTCCAGTATTCTGGGGCCCGCAATGGCAACCTGAGGATTCAATTCCATGAAAGGCAGCACACTCTTGAAAAAACCCTTCAGTATCAGGGAATCCGGATTCAACAACACCACATAAGGAGCTGATCCTTTTTTCAGCGCCTGATTTACCGCAACGGCAAACCCCAGATTCTTTTCATTGCGTGTAAGCATCACCTCCGGAAATTGATCGGTGATGCGATGAATCCTATCGGCAGAACCATTGTCTTCGATCCAGACCGTTGCGGGGAAGCCTTCTATATCCGTATAAATGGATTGCAGACATTTCAGGAGATAATCCGTACTGTTGTAATTTACGATAACAATATCAATCACAGGTTGCCTTTTTTTAAGCTTTGCTTCTTCAATCGATGGGATAAACGGGAAAAACTCCGTTCCGCCTCAAGCAGGCTCCAGATGTAATCATCTTTAACCCTGCGCAGAGCCTGATTTTTTTTGCGTTTATCGCAAACAGTTCTCCATGCTTTTAAACTGTCCCATTTCGCCCGGACAAATGATTTTGAAAGCCCTTTTGCGGCAAAAAAAACAAATGCCGCAACCGTGTATATCAGATGACGCATCGCAGTTCGGGCCAATAGTGAGGCAGGCATGTTCTGAAAATAAACCCACTCCAGATTTCGATGTCCGTAATACACGGATGTCGGAGAATCATATCCAATCGTCCGGCTTGCCTGATGATAAACGACAGCATCCGGAATATAACAGCATTTATAACCTTTGAGCTGAGCCCTGAAGCTCAGGTCCACATCTTCATAAAGCAAAAAAAAGTCCTCATCAAACAGTCCGATATCCTCAAGCATGGTCATTCGATACAAGGCTGCCCCTGCACAGGCCCCAAAAATCCATTCTATCCGGCGGAACGTATTGGCGGACTGGCCGCGTCCACGCAAACTGCCGGCGCCGGCGGTCGTATAGCCGTCGCCGGCCCGGTCTATGATGTGGGGCGTCTGCTGATAAAGCATTTTAGACGCCGCAAATCCCGCCTCCGGATATCTGCCCATGGCGTCAATGAGGGTTTCCAGCCACAGGGGGTGGGCGATGGCATCGTTATTCAACAGTGCGGCATAGTCCGTCTGAACGCTACGAATCGCAATGTTATTGGCTGCCGAAAAACCGAGATTTTCCGGCAGTGCAATGAGAGCAACCTCAGGAAACTGTTGTTTGACAGCCTCTACCGATCCGTCAACAGAGCCATTGTCCACAACAATCACGGCCATACTATCCCGAATGGACTGTTTCCGCAGAGCATCAAGGCATTGGATGAGGGATGGCTTGCCGTTCCAGTTCACCACAACAACGGTAACTTGCGCCATCATTCAGCCCGCACCATGATTTTACCTGAATTTCGTCCGATGAAGAGTTTCATGTAAAGCCGGATCAGCCGGGCAGCTTGCCCCTGGAATTCCCCTCGCCTCAAGGTGGATATCAAAATATCCTTTTCAGATTGCACGACCATTTCCCAGAACAGGCTGTCAGGGATGGTCTTTCGGGCGGTCCACTGATTCCGTTTTATCCGCATTGCCGGACAACTTCGGAGCGCGGACCGGATGCCTTTAAGATAGGATGGAAATTGTCGTCTCCATGCCATCAGAAACAGCCATCCGAAATGATGCAGCAGAATGACCGGCCATTTGCGCAGCAGAATGGATGCGGGATAATTCTGAACCACCACCCGGACCATATTCCAGGTGGTTTGGTGCACGGTAAACGTATTCAAGCGGCTTCCCGAAGTCTGGCTTCCCATGTGATACACCCTTGCCCCGGGCACATACAGACACCGGAGCCCCAGGCGTGCCGCACGAAAATTGATATCCACATCCTCGAGATACGCAAAAAAATCCTCATCAAACATTCCGACTTTTTCAAAAAAAGATCTGCGATACAGGGCTGCGCCGGCGCAAGCGCCAAAAACACGCATGGGATGATCCCACAATGCGCTGTCCGGCTCCCGGGCGCCAAGCCGGTATCCGAAGCCGCCCCTGAAGACTCCGTCCCCTGCCCCATCCAGCAGCTTGCGGTTGAAGTACTGGATCATTTTTGGGGCGAAGCTGGCGTATCCGCCATTTGCATCCGCTGTTTGAATCAGGATGGCCAGGCAGGCGGGATCGAGCTCCGTATCATTATTCAACAAAAAAAGATATCGGCTTTCGGACCGCCGGACACCTGCATTGACTGCTGCGCTGAATCCTTTGTTGACGCTGAACCGTATGGTCTGAACCTTCTGATAATGGCGCTTTACCCAGTCGACGGTCCCATCTGCGGATCCATTATCCACCAGGATGACTTCAAAAGTGCAACCCGTCTGATTTTCTATCGAATACAGACAATTTTTCAACAGATGCAATCCGTTGAAACTGGGGATGACGATGGTTGCTTCAGGTATCAACAAAACAAAAAAGTCCTTGACGTTTTATGCGCCGTATCAAAAGAGTTGCTTCGCCGAAAATACCAACACGAAAAGGATAAACCCGTGAGCGGTTCTCTTTTCCAATAGTTTTCTGAAAATATCAAGCTCAATTCCGCTGCAATTCGATATCTTCCCGAACTGTCGATCGAAATATAAAAATTGTCAGCCGGTACTCTTTTCGGTTATTGCCTGTCATATTTCACCCAGATAAGCTTCGATTTTTTGAACCATCGTCTGAAAAGAAAATTCTTGAGCCAGTTTTCTGGCTCCTACTGACACAGTACAACAAAGGGTTGGATTGCCCACCAGATTTAATACAGCCCGTGCCAGGCTTCGGGGCTTCCCTTTGGAAAATAACAGCCCGGTTCGACCGGGAAATACGACTTCTTTGTTGCCGCCCGCATCCGAAGCCACGGTTGGGATTCCAGCCGCCATGGCATGAATCAGGGTCAGAGAAAAAGGTTCATATAAAGAAGGGAAAAGGAAGATATCCCTGTCCTGAAACAGACCAAACAAGTCAGCCACTGGAATCGGCGCTAAAAATTCAACATTTTCCCCCAGATCCAACCGCCGGATCATCCCCTCCAGCCTTTTTACATACTGCCCGTCCCGACAATCCCCCAAGACCGTCAACCGGACATCGGTCTCGGGCAGTGCCCGGATGATCTCCGGCAGGGCTTCCAGGATCGTGTGAACCCCCTTCATTTCAACCACTCTGCCGGCAAAAAGAAGCTGCAGCCGGCTTTTCGCCACAGGGACCAACCGATCCCGGTATTCGCTGTCGTGATGAAGGGAAAGTTTGACCCCATGGGGGATTACCACAGACCCCCGGAATCTGAATCCTGCCTGGATATAAAGTTCATGCATAAACCGGCTGGGAAAAATCGCCCGGCAATTGACAGACAAACTCCGGAGATGGACACTGGAATGCAACCTTGCAAAAAAAGCTCGGATTGCAGGCATCCAAGAATGGGAAGAAAGAATTTCCTTGATGAAATACCCATACCAGAATTCAGGTTTTAAAAACAAGATATACCAGTTATCAGTCAGGAGAAAAACGGTCCGGCAATTTGCAGTTTGTATGGCATGCAGCAAAGATCGATCGAAAAAAAACAGATTCCAGACAAAGAGGACATCCGGTTTGACATCTGTCAGCTTGTGCGCCAGAACTGTCGTGTTGTGAGCGTTAATCGCCTTTCTTTCATCACCAGAGGCTGAAAAGGATCTGTAGATATCGCTTCCGTCGGCCAGAAGACGCAAGGAGCGTTCAACGTCCTGACCGGAATAATTTTCCACCCGTCCGCCATAATTGCTTGTAAGGACGGAAACCCGATGGTTTCCCGCAGCAAGGGCTGACGCCATATCGAAACACAACCTCTCATATCCCCCCACCACATTGGGAGGATAGAGGTTACTGATAAAAAGAATATTCACTGGACCTCAGGCCTTTGATAGAAAGAGAAGCTGTTCACCGCCCAGATATCCGTATTCCCGCGACCAGTAAAGATAGCAGGCCGCCTCTGAAAATCCTTCATTTTTCAATTCATCCAGGCACTCCCATCCAAAATGCCGGTAGCACAGACACCCGCTTTCCTGCAAAGGATCTGCATGGTATTCCGGAGTCATGAGATGATTCGTGGTTCCGTCCGGCCGCATCTCGGCCCGAATGATGTTTCGAGCGGAATGCCGGTCAAAAGGTATGGTGAAGCATAAGAAGCCGCCCTTTTTGAGCACCCTCCGGCACTCGCTGAAAGCCTTCCGGTAGTTCGGAATATGTTCGAAAACATCAAAAGAAAGGACAAAATCGAATTGTTCGTCACCAAAAGACAGACTGATTAAGTCTTCGTGTCGAATCCCCTTTATGTTTTCAGATCCGGATAAAACGCCGGATCCCAGAAATTCACTACCGAGAACATTTGCAAAAGCCCTGTTGAACCACTGGTACATCGGCGTTGTCTGCTCCGTTATGTAAAGCGAGCAATCGGGCCGGGGATGACACAGTTCATGGAACAGATGAATGGCCGCCCGCATCCGGTTGTTTAACCGGCATCCCGGACAAATCAGACATTCCCGCCAGTTGGGAACCATCCGGCCGGCTGCCGTGAACCCGTATGCGTAATCCGCCAGAAAGGAAACCGGCTGGCTGCAGACAAAGCAGTATCCCGGCACAACAAAATGCGGCTGTTCGACCAGTAGCTCCTGTTCTATCAGATTCCGGCTTTCGTACTCGCCGGCCATGGATCGGGCATGATCGTCATATTCTTCAAAAGATGCAATCCGGGTGGCTTCAAATGGCGAAAACGGCCCCACGGTTACGGCCTTGCCTTGACATAAGCGATGAAACGCAACGTGTTTCCAATAGTGAAAATATCTCTTCAGGCGGTGCATGGAGGAGATCATCCCCGCAAAACGCCAAGATTCCGCAACAGGCTTTCCAGTTTCTGTCGGCCTGCATCAAAAGAAAAATGCTCTTTCATGAAGCCAAGCCCCTTATCGGACAACGTGTTCCACAGGATTTCGTTCCGGTAGAGGCGTTCCACTGCCATGGCAAAGGCCTCCGGTTCGTCAGCCACCAGAATATCCTCTCCCGGTTTGAGGCCTGAACCTTCAACAGCGATGGAAGATGCCACGCAAGGCAAACCGTAACTTAAGCTGGTAACCACCTTGCCTTTGAGGCCGGCCCCATATCTAAGAGGTGCCACAGAAAGCCGGCATCCATGGAAATAAGGTGATATATCAGAAACATATCCCGTAACAATAATATCATCTGCGGCCAGATCCAATATTTCCTTCGGGGGTTTGCTTCCAACGATATAGAAAACAAGTTCCGGCAGGCATTTTTTGATCAGCGGCCAGATATCACAAACAAAGTAAAGCATGGCATCCACATTGGGGCGGTGCTCGAACCCGCCCACGAACAATATATCCTTTTTATCATCAAAAGAATTTCGTCGCCCTGAAACCTCTCGCATCTGCGGGATTACAGCAATTTTTTCACCGATAATACCGGATTCCTCAAGCAGCAGTTCCCGCTCCTCGGTGCTTAAAACAATGGTGCAATCCGCCTTCCGGATCACCGAAAGCTCCTGGATTTTCGTTTTACCGGCATTTTCAAGAAGCTCACCGGACGACTCTATCACAGCCTGCCTTTGCTCCCGGACAAAATGAAGATCCACCGTATTAAAAATGATCTTGGCCATGGGACAATATCGCCTGACCCTGTCGATGCAGTAGGCGGCGCAATTCACTTTATAGAGCAGCACCAAATCATAGTCTTGGCCATGGAACTTGAGATGTCTGTTTATCCCCCGGACAAAAGGCGTATAAAGGCATCGCACCCCCATCCGCTGCAAATCGGGCGTATATTTTTCCATGAACTGGAGGTCCGCCACCGGAATAAACGTGATCTCAAAGCCAAGAAAACGAAAGATATTGAAATAGGATACGATGTCCTGTGATCCGGAATCCTGGTCCGGAGTGGGCGTTCTGAAATCAACAACCAGGATTTTACCGGCAGAAACGAAATCTTTGCGATTTGACCGGCCGGCCCGTGGGGCCTTTGGCTGGAGGCCATCCTGAACAATCCGGCAGTTCTCTTTGGCATTCATCCAGGGATTATCCTCAGGCCTGGAAAGAATAGCAGCCTTCGACAACGGATGATGAAGCACTTTCCGGCCTGCCAGCCGGACAGCCGCTGACAAATGCGCTCCAATCTGAACCAGATCTTCACCGAACTCGGGTGAAATCCCGCCAACTTGCATAAATAAATCTTTCGGAATTATAAAAGATATGGCCGAACAAAAATCCACTTCCCGCAAATAGCTGTAGTCGGGCTGAAACGGATTCGCCCCTCCCCCCAGGCGGCAGAGCAGCCCCTTCTCCCCCACGGTTCCGCCCGCCTCCCAGATAATGCCCTCGGGCAGATTGATCTGCGATCCAACCAGGCCGACTTCCGTTTGTTCCCGGAAAACTCTGATCATCTCGTCCAGCCAGCCCGGCAAGGGCAAAAGCCCCCCGGCCAAAAACGCTATATACTTACCCATAGCCATGCCCGCCCCGATATTCCACATCTCGGCCGATGACTTTCCGTAATCAGCAGGCACCACCCGGGCGCCCTGGATTCTGGCCAGAACCATCCGGTTTTCCTTCTCCGGCAGAGAATCCACGATAAGGACTTCATATGCATGCCCAGCACAGGCATTGCTCAGAGATTTAAGGCATGGGAGCAGAACGTCCGCTCGATGAAATAAGGGAACGACAACTGAAACTACCGGATGCCGGTGGAGCGGAAAACATACGACCTCATCCGGATCAAGCGATGGGATTTCGACGGATAGGCTAAAAGACGATGGCTCACGCACATCAGCTCTGGCATTCTGCCACACTTGGTAAGAAACGGTTTTTTCAAACAAAAATCCAACCCGCTGGTAAAAAAAAGATTTCAATCCGTAACTGGGGGCCTCAGTTAAAGGAAGCCTCTGATAAAGCCATCGCAACCCCTTTAAACAGGACTGTTTCAAGAAACATAACCCTGAAACGGCAACCTTTTTATTCGACCCTGTCGGTTCCGATTTCAAACCAATGTCCAAAGTCAAAATCCTTTGCCCGCAAACAAACTACAAATACCCATAAATATCGAGAGATAGTAAATAGTTGCGTATGGGGTGGCCGGCTGCACTGTCTCCCTTATTTCCTGGCGCCGCTGTCAATTAATACGTTGACGGCCTGATCCTTATCGGCAACCTTGGCAATGGCTAAAGCAGTATACCCATCAAACGGACGTGTATAATTTACGTTGGCCCCATTGGCGATTAATGCCCTAATAAGGTTGATGTTACCCTGCCATGCTGCTTCCATCAACGGAGAAGTACCCTTCGCATCAACTGCATTCGGATTTGCACCTCGCTCAAGTAACATCAGCGCAATCGCTTCATGCTTCCGGAACACGGCGGCAAGCAATGCGGAAATCGAACCACTCGTGAACAGATTCACATCGACATTCTCATTGAGAAGAAGTTTCACGATATCCTTCCTGCCGGCCCATGATGCCTCGATCAACGGGGTGCTGCCGTGTGCGTCTTTATCATTCACCGAAACACCGGCCTTGATGAGTGCTTTCACCGTATCTGCATTGCCCGCAATTGCACTTGATAACAGGCTGTCGATGGTTACAGGGGGATTGTTCATCTTGTCCATTGAAAGATAGAGCGGCAAGAGCAGGCAGACTAACAGAAGCGCCGCCGACAGCGGGTTGCGACTTTGAAGCATGCGATCGCGCCAGGATTTCTCCATGCTGTCATTGCCGTCATTTCTTCTGCGCTTAAGAATAAAACGCCTTGCCGGCATCTCGATCCATACCCACATCAGATAAGAGCACAATAACAAGACGCTGCAGAACAGCGCGAATGCAAAAAGGTTGGGCATGCGTGGGAAGAAAGCTAAATTCATCTGATAATAGCGCAAAAATATTTGGTGCAGGAGGTAAAGAGAAAAACTGATTTCACCAAGAAGAACCAAATATGAATGTGAAAGGATTTTTGAAATTTTGCCTTGCCCGATCGCCATTACATAGATCAGGAGGCCGAAAGGGAGCATCGACCCGCTTCCTTCCAGCCATTGGGAAAAGGCGGGCCCTGGCCACGCAGCGAAAGCCCATTCCTCAATTGGCAGCGTGTAGCGCATCGATAAACCGCACAGCAAAATAACCGCAATTTCCATGATCGTAGCATTTTTCATATTCCAGTACGTCTTATCTTTGTTATTGCGCCAGAAAAACGAAAGGAAGATGCCAAAGATGAACTCAAATACACGCGAAACAGGGTTGATATAGAGCAGTGATCCGCCATTACCCGGTAAGTGCGCCAGGTTCGAGAATAAAATAAGGGCAATCAACATCCCGCCTGACAGCAATATTTTAATTGGCCAATTTTGCTCCCACCGGTAGATCAGAACAGGGAATGCAAGATAGAAAAAAAATTCTGTTGAAATGCTCCAGGACGGGGCATTGTAAGAGAAATAAAATAACGGATATGGAATCCAGGCATGCACCAACGCCAGGTTCGCCAGGGCGACCTTGAAGTCCCAGTTCAACGATAGCATCCAAAATGCCAGCAGAAAGGTCGCCAGATGCGCGGGCCAGATGCGCGCAAAGCGTGCGTGCAAAAAATACCGCACATCTTTGTAGGTACTTAGTTCTGGATAAACGTAGGCTAAAATGAAGCCGGAAAGAACAAAGAAAAACGAAACCCCTTGCCCAAAAATGAATGGCTTGGTGAGGCTGGTGCTGAAACCAAACAGTCCGGCAGAATGATGAACAACAATCATCGCAGCCGCGAAGAAACGCAGCGTGGTGAGTTGATCCAATTTCGCAGTCAATGTCACTGACATATACCTGAACCCTATAGATTTATTTTCAGAAAGTAATAAAAATAAATCCTATTTAATAATATCAATAAAATAGCTTCTTTTCCAGCGATTACCTCCTTTTTAACCAGAAGGCTCCGCCTGTCTTTTCTATTCCGTGCAATTTTGGGTTGTTATAAGTCTCGTCAAGAGCAGTCATCAGATATGGGGCGTAGTATGATACGAAAGCGTTCGGCAGGATAATTTCGTCTCCGCCACCCCCACCCAGCAAATATGCGGAAAGAAGATATTGCTCGTTGTAATAGCGATCCCTCCATTCGTCCGGATAGTCCCAGGGCAAATAAATATCGTGAAGCCCGTAGATCAAGCCACCGGGTAGATTGGGAAGTATTTCCGTGAAAAACACCGTTACGTCTGAATTTGGAAAGGCGCGATGGCTATTGTCAATAAAGAGGATATCTTTTGAAGTGAGGGTTTCGAAGACTTCTTGATCGACATCTTCGCAAGGGGACCTGATGATCCTGTCGCATATTTTATCGATGTCGGCCCGGGGACATGGATCGATCGAAACGATTGAGGTCTGAAGGCCGTGGTCTATTATCGCCTGCCGCGCAAACATCGTTGAATTTCCCGAACCGACTTCCACGTACCGGGGGGGGTTGTGAATCGCCAAGAGACTATAAAGGCTAATCGAGTCGAGGCCAGGGAACCAGCCGTTCACCCATCGCGGCGAGAGGTCGGATGGAATCTCGCTCCTGACCTGAATCTTCTCGAAGAAAGGGGAAAAAGTCCCCATCTGCGCTAAAAGACGTTCGTATCTGCTTAATCCACTATTAATGAGATCGAATATTTTTGAACGTTTTTGGTCCCATGGCCGTCGTCGCGGACTATATGGAAAGTCGAGTTTGATGAGGCAATTTGCCATATCCATCCTCTCAAGTTCCGCCAGGTTCGGATTGTCAACAATTGACATTACGCTTCTCCTTTCACATCTCAGACCACATAACCCTGCAACACAATTTGGCAACAATAATCTGCAGGCAGCGGCTTCTAGTCCCAATCCCTGCCAAGACCGCACGATTTAAACCATAGCGCGGCATGCAAAGTGATAATCTCGTTTCACGAAGCGTAATCGGGCAGGAATTGATGAACCATCAGAAGAAATTTTATTTACGCCTATCGGATGAATGTTGTCGTGCTTAAAACTTCGCAATCAGCCATCGAGCCATGCCCTTCAAACGCTGGCGGCTGCGTATCAGTGCCGACCCAATTCGTGTAGAACCCAACAAGGATAGCCACCTTGCCAACGAAATCAGGGAGACGCCGGGTGGAAGAGGATTTCCGTCGGGTCCCGTCTTGATCCAATGAGTCCAAAGCACACTCGCTACCACATTCAAGCGAGTATACTCAACAGCGAGCGTCGCCAACTCCTGTGCAAGGCCCCGGGATATCACCCTGCGCGGCTGGGTCTTAGCCAGATTGCGCGCCCGTTCGAGTCCGGCCAAAAAACCTGTCGAACTGAAATCCAGCCTGAACTTGTCGAGAATCCGCTCGCGGGCCGCCCGCCCCATGGCCTGTCGCAGTGAGATGTCGTCGATCAGGCGTTCCACGGCATCCACATACGCATCCACTTCGCGATCGATACGGGGAATCAGAAACCCGCAATCCGCATTTAATAACTCATCCTGTCCTCCCACAGCCGCGGTGACGGGCACCACGCCCATTCCCATGGCTTCCAGCAACGCCACCGATATGCCTTCATACTGAGAGGGCAACAGGAAAACATCGGAGGCCGCAAGCGCCTGCAGCCAAGCTTCATGTTCTAGTGTTCCCATCATGCGTACCTGGGACATCAGATTTGCTTCTCTGAGCCTGTTTTCGAGCGCCGACCGCATCTCGCCGTCACCGACGATCAACGCCTGGAATCTCGCCCCGCGGGATGCAAGTCCCCTCAGGATGTCTGCCAGTAGCAGGGGCCGTTTTTGCTCACAGATCCGACCTGCAAATACTATCACCGGAATGTCAGCGGGAAGTCCCAGTACGCCGCGTGCCTGTTCTTTCGGCAAAACACTGGCCTCGAGTTTTGAAACATCAATTCCGCTATGACATACTTCGATGCGCTCAGAGTCGGCGCCACGTCCCACCATCCAATCGCGCAGATTGGAAGTCGTCACCATGTTCAGATCCAGCACCTCCTGGTAACCGACGCCGAAGCGTGGATGGCCTCCATTCATCCAGTGCAGCTCCTCGGCATGGCACAGATCGACAAAAGCCGTCTCCGGGAAATATGCTCGTAAAAACGGCAGGAGCAGATAACCGAAGGTGCTACCGGTTACCAACACCGTTTCGATCTTGCGCGAATGGATCAGATAGCGCAGGAATCGTGGATAATCCGCACAGCGTAAAAAATTGGGCAGGATAAAAATGTCAGGAGTCAGCTTCGCGAATTCGGAAAGCCAATTGTGATTTGCTTCCAGAGTTGCGCAGATCGTAACTTGATAACCGTTGCGGGACAATTCCGCAACCCAGTCCAGATTGACCTTGTCGGCTCCACCGGTGACCATCCAGGGCACCAGAAAGAGTATCCACTGAATATTTTCCGGAAGGGAGAGTGGATTTTCAAACGGGATTTGGCAGGGCACGCTCTCGTAAGGTTCCGCCGGCCTGATAGCAGGTTCCGGGAAACTGGATTGCAAACAGGCATATTTCCGTGCGATTGAAGCCTCGAATTCCCGATGCACTTTTACCGAATTCATCACCTGATAGAGGCGCCCGATAGAGCGCTTTCGATACCACGTTTGAAACTCCGGCAGGGTATGCCCCCAGTAACCCGCCTTGGCTCGCGCCAGCCAAAAATCCCAGTCCTCATGGCCAAAGCGAATCGACTCATCATAGCCGCCTCCCGCTTCGAAAGCCTCCCTTCTCAATACCGAAAAGAGAGGGCCACTGTTAGTCTGAAGGTGCGCTTTTGCTTGCTCGAAACCGATGCGCCAGAGAAATTCTTCTTCTCCTCCGAAAGTCACTGACCAGGTATTGCAAAATCCGAAGTTGGGGTTGGATTCAAGAAACCACACGCATTTTTCGATGAAAGTCGGCTCCAGCAGATCGTCGCTGTCGAGCAAACAAATATAACGCCCCGAGCAATGCCTGAATGCCGTATTGCGAGCCGCGGCGGGACCGCCATTTTCCTGAACGATCACCTTGATGCGTAAATCGCTATCCCGTATGGCATGCAACCTGGCTAACGCAGACTTATCGGTACTTCCGTCATCTACGATCACCCACTCGAAATCTTGGAAAGACTGGTCTATCAGGGACTGGGCTGTTTCCAGAAAGACCCGGTCTGTGTTGTAGTAAGGGGTGAGAACCGATACCGTCGGCGTTGGATTCGCATCGGCAGGGCGATATAAGAACTTCGGACGTCCTGGCGCGACCGGAGTATTCGCATAATCAGGTTGTTCAGGATTGATCATGTATGACCTTGTCGCGGTGAACCGGGCGCGTGCAGCCGGTTGGAAGTCCTTCGACCGTCACACGAGGATTGGCGGGATTGATCCCCTCGTATCGACTACGGAATTCTTCTAAAATCTCTGGCTGGAGCAATTCAAGAAACTGTTGTTGGCGCGATGACATCAGCTAATCCATTTCAAACTACAATAAAAAAACAACCAACTCAATCAGGCAGTAGTGGAACTGGAAGGAATATATTCTATCTTCAGTAATTTCGCAAGTATCAACAACCTGAAAATTCGGCTGCGCTGCAGCTCCTGTAACGAGGCATGGCATTTGGCAATCTCTGCACTTAAATGAACTATTTCAGTCCCCGAAGTTTTTGCTTCCCTTTCCCATGCATCACACTGTTCGGTCAGCCAGGAGTTGCCGATGCGCATTTGCTCTAACTCCAGGCTCAACGCTTTCCAATGTTCCCCTTGAATCTCCGCCTCCTTCTTCCATGCATCACACTGTTCGGTCAGCCAGGAGTTGCCGGTGCGCATTTGCTCTAACTCCTGGCTCAACGCTTTGCAATGCTCTTCTTGAGTCTCCGCCTCCTTCTTCCAGACGTCACACTGTTCGGGCAGCAAGGAGTTGTCGATGCGCATTTGCTCTAACTCCTGGCTCAACGCCTTGCAATGTTCGTCTTGAATCTCCGCCGCCTTCATCCAGGCATCGCGCTGCTCGGTCAGCCAGGAGATACCGATGCGCATTTGATCTAACTCCTGGTTCAACGCATTACAATGTTCTTCTTGAGTCTCTGCCGTCTTCTTCCAGGCATCGCGCTGTTCGGTCAGCCAGGAGATACCGATGCGCATTTGCTCTAACTCCTGGTTCAACGCTTTACAATGTTCGTCTTGAATCTCCGCAGCCTTCTTCCAGGCATCGCGCTGTTCGGTCATCCATTGTATATTCGTCTTTAATTTGGAAACAAGCTTTGGATCACCGCCGGCGATTTCCTTCCGTTGAAGATAAGCATTTCGAGCCGAGACGAACTGATCCAAAAGAGGGTCCCCGGTATGATGCGCAACCCAGTCTGCTCCAAGCCGGGACAAAAGGGCCAGGAATTCCGCCGGCAAGGAATCGGCAACAACCCCATCCTTTCGATGATGACTTCCATCAAGGATTGTCAGTAAATTCTCAACCATCTCCAGGAGATCTTGCTGCCCCAAAACCTCTACATAGCGTTCTAACCAGGAACGCCGCGCCTCATCTGTTTCGGCTGCCAGCCCTTGTCGATGAAGGAAAAAAGCAAATACAGCGGCGCGCTCGAAATCCACTCTGGCCTTATCTTCCGCTATCGTATTGGCTTCATGCAAACGATAAAACAAAAGAGGGCGATCCACAAAATGGATATGCCTTTTCCCCAAGATAATCCGTAAGCAAAACTCCAGATCATGAGTATACCGCAATGGAGAAAAGTAACCTATCCATTCAAACACTGAACGCCTGATAAAGAGATTTGAAGTCGTCACTATAAAGTTCGCGTGGAAAAGCCCCAGAGATAAAATTCTCTCCTGTTTGTAAAATGTCAGAGCATCCTCGTACCAAGGATTTTCCACGTCATTCCCCAGGCCGTCAAAAAACGACATTCCTGTCACCACTACGTCAACGGATGGGTCGGACTGAACAATGGCCAGACAGGCCGCCAGACGTTCCGGATGGTAACAATCGTCCGAATTCAGAATCGCCACGAAATCCCCTGTTGCCCGAAAAATCGCTGCATTCAACGTATGGTGGGCACCTTGATTGGGCCATGACCAGAAAATGATTTCAGGATGATCTTTGCATAGCCGGCGCACTTTCCCCGCTGATCCATCGACTGAACCATCGTCAATGACAATGATTTCCGCCGGATGCAATGTTTGCGAAAAGACGCTTTCTATCGCGGCTTCAATATATTTTTCGTGGTTGTAAAGTGGAATAATCACCGACACTCGAAAATCAGCATCCGCCTTCTGAATGGCGCTGCCTGAATTCAGCGGCATTGGCGTGACTGACTCTCTGGATTCCGTAGGAGAGGGGGCTGGCACTTCTGAGGTTATCTGCATGGTATCGGCCATTATTTCACCAAAACGATCGGCGGTCTGATGCGCATATGCTCATCGCAGTTCCGTCCTGTCATAGGAAAGGATTCGGGATATCTATTTAACATATCTATTGACTATATCTCTTCGTTAAAATGACCAGTCCTTGCTTTATATTTCGGTAACGGGTAAGCCAGCGCCACCCTTTTGAAGCAAATATCTCCTGCAGAACCCGCTCCTTTTCAGCAACAACTTGTTCGAGGAAAACGATCTTCTCGTCAGCATCCTGCAGATTCATATCCTTCTGGTGGATTTGATCGTCCATACACTTCTGCATCGCTGTCAGGGACTGCTGATGATCGGCATCTTTCAATCTTTCATCCGCCATCAGACGATGAATCATCTGACCATTCATCAGAAATAAACTGTCCCGAATATAGGTATAAATACGGTTGTGGGCCTGCTCCCACATCTCGGGGTTATCCTTGATTGGCTTGTTACCATCGGAAATGATGCGAAATTCTGAGAGGATATCCATAATGGCCTCAAATCGAAAGCCATTCTGAAGGAGTTGCAGCAAATAATGCCAGTCCTCAACCACATCCAGCGTCTCATCAAAAAATACCGGGGTTTTTGCCAAAGACGCCAGACGGATGATATAACTGTTTATGGGAACAAAATTCAGAACAAAGAGATTCAGAAACGAAACCGGTCGATACCCTTCTTCAACTGCCTGCCCCGGAGCACTGCGGTTGCTGGCTGCACAGATGACGTCCGCACCCGTTTCCCTCATGGTCTGGATCATTCTGGCAGAAAAATCTGGATACAAAATATCATCATCATCCAGGAATGCGACGGCCTCGGAATCGCTATGGCATGTGCAGGCGTATTGAAGACCGATATTCAGGGGGTATCCCCGCTTGTTTTCGATCCGGTCTGCATGAATCAGAACCCAGGAAAGGGATGGTATTTCACGGCATACCGATTCAACCATTTTCAGCATCTCAGCGCCGGCATGAACCACCACCACCGCCAGACAGGGATTGGATTGCCCGGATATGGATGACAGCGCTTCTTTCAGCAATGGCTGTCGAATACCCTGGGTCCGGACAATTACCGCAATCGCATATCCGGGACAATCATTCAGTGATTCTGCAACCGGTTTCCCCGACCATTCCGTCCAATTACCGATGCCGGTGTTCAGGCCCGTGGGTTGATACCGGATAAATCCCTCTGCATGCGTCACCTCTTTCGGCAATGTCAGGCTTCTGAAGCGGTTCAATGCCAACGCCACATCATCATAAGGACGCTCTTGCAACTGACTCCGGTATTGATGAAGCGCCTGCATTTTTTTATCCACTACACCGGTAATGTCCACCAGGATATCAACCTTCAGAGGCTGACCCACTTCATAAAAAAGCAGATCCGCATCGGTCCGGCATAATTTCACAGCTGTCTGGATAAAATCTGCTGCTGCACGATGATCCGGATGAAATTCAAGCGGCGACGGCGCATAAATCAAATCAGGTTGACAAGTCTTGATCAGCGAAACCAGATCCGGAACAACGGTTCCGGCATTCGCCAGCTCCCGATCTTCATAAGGCCAGAACGTCACATCAGAAATCCCCAGGCTGGCGCATGCCGAACGGGTTTCCTGCTGACGCAAGGCAATATAGGCGTTCCTGTCAAATCTGCGGGACACATCCCCTTTTGCCCCATTGGTCAAAATCAATACCTGGACCGGATCACCGGCTGCCGAATGGAGGGCAAGGGCTCCTCCGCAACCGATGGTTTCATCATCCGGGTGAGGCGCCAGAACCAGTACCCGCTTTCCAGTCAGGTCCGTTGAATGAAAAGGGATGAGTTGATCCTCGGTGAATATCAAATCAGATCTCCATCACCCATCGTGTAATAAATATGCTTGCTGACCCGTTACAGTGAAGGTTGACTGACCCTGTCCGCAAGGGTTCGGCTCTCTGTTCGCGAATACGCGATGTCTTTAACAACGAGCAAAGTGATAGGAATCACAAATTGGTTTTAATGACTGGTCAGCGCCCGAATTGTTTAAACTTGCCTTAAGGGGAACAGCATTCAGCCGTAACCCCCGATTTTAAGCTGGTGTCTGGTATAAGAGCCCGTGAACATGACACACGAAAACACGGCATCCGCTCAAATAAGTATATCTCCGTTTATTTTAAAGTCAACGGAAAGATGGTTGAGCAATATTTAGATGGATTTAAGAACGGTCATGAAATTTTATCCTGGGAAGTATGAATCGTGAAGTATGAAGTATGAATTTTTTGTCATAGAGTATCCAATTGTTCGGCGTCCTTGAGTTTCTCAACATCGATCCTGTCTTGTGGTCTTCCGCTCGCTTCTTTGGCTCTGATAAGATCAGCCCGTGAAATGAAAAGAATTTTAAGCTCACCCAGCTCAACAGATTCGCGATTTCCCCAAGCCTCATCAAACTCGATTCCCGGGATCGACATCATTATATCAATCCGCAACGGCGGCCTTCCCATCTGATAGAAATAGCCTTTATGCGCAAAGTCACCCGGCGTAAGATTTTCCAGTGGTGCACCAAATTCCTTCAATGCCGCATACACACCCTTTGCATTATCTTGATCTGTTGCGATAAACACATCCAGATCCTTCGTAAATCGAGGCTCACTGTATTTCATGACGGCATATCCACCTACGACAAGATAGCGGACTTTATGCTTTTCGAAAAATTTCAACAGTTCTTTGAAATCCGGACTCGTCAGCATTTTTCCCTCGAATCAAAAAATAATCATTTAACATCTCCGCTGCAGCCTCAAAAATGGCAATATCTCCCTGAGATTGCCAGAAGCGGATATCGAACAACCGTTTATCATCTGTTATACGCTGATAATTTTCTTCTATTTTTTTCATTTCTTTTCCTGGAGCCAAATTGACACTCATGAGCTTGCCTCTTTTTTCCGGGCCAGTGTCAGGTGGACGTATAGTTACCCCCAAAAACTGGACAGCCTGCTAAGATATTTTGATTGGTCCAGATCGACAAATACTGACGCAAATTCATGCCCGCGTCTGGATGCTGTTTCATCGATGCCGATCTGGTGAATCCGCTTCCGTCTCTGGCCCATGGAACACTTGCCAGCCGGACGCCACATCCTGGACATTGAACACGCGGAACCCTGGCATGGAGATAGGCTTCATGCTGGAAAAAGTTCAGATGTCTCCAGAATTTTCGCTCTGTATCATGGACCGCACAGCCTGCATGACTGCAAACAGGACAAGAAAACTGGCTTCCCCTGGGAAAATCCAGATGAATATCAAGATGTTTCTGGTTAATATCAAATCGACACTCCGCAACCTGTGTCAATGGGAATTTTTTCTGTACCATTTTCGGGAATTGAAAAGTGTACCACCCGACCGATTTTAATGGTCAGATGAAGGCGGTTGTTTGACGGGGGGATCCACAAAAAATCCCTCCGTCAAACAA
>Ga0268283_1000057_pt1 | contig 114628 bp, 88 predicted proteins | sample saktaG_13_FD_190140 | JGI IMG/M metagenome (GOLD analysis project Ga0268283, IMG submission 190140) | Saline water microbial communities from Sakinaw Lake, British Columbia, Canada - sak_2013_06_06_36m | ecosystem: Environmental > Aquatic > Non-marine Saline and Alkaline > Saline ...
CGAACCTTCTCGTGGACTTGCACAGTCCGAAGATCGGTGTCCCGGTGCAGTGGTGGCGGTCGGTGGGCCACTCCCACACGGCATTTGTTGTCGAGAGCTTTATCGATGAGCTGGCGCATGCGGCAGGAAAGGATCCTTATGAGTTCCGTTATCGAATGCTGGGTGATCATCCGCGGCATCAGGCCGTCCTGGAATTGGTTGCCGAGAAGGCCGGCTGGGGCGCTTCGGTGCCGGAAGGGCGCGGGCGGGGACTGGCGGTACACAGCTCCTTCGGCAGCTTTGTGGCCCAAGTGGCGGAGGTATCCGTCAGCGCCGAAGGGAAGGTGCGCGTACACAGAGTGGTGTGCGCCGTGGATTGTGGCAGGGTGACGAACCCGAACACGGTCGAAGCCCAGATGCAAGGAGGCATCGTTTTTGGACTCACGGCCGCCCTGTACGGCGCCATTACCTTGAAAAACGGCCGCGTGGAACAGAGCAATTTCAACGATTACCCCATGTTGACCCTGAGGGAAATGCCGAAAGTGGAGGTGTATATCGTGCAAAGCGACGCGCCGCCGAGCGGCGTGGGGGAACCGGGTGTGCCTCCCATCGCTCCGGCTGTGGCGAACGCCGTCTTTGCCCTGATGGGCAAACGCATCCGGCGTCTTCCCATTCGACCCGAAGAATTGACATGAAAAAGTGTCGACCAGGCAGATCTCTTTGTCAGTGTCGACCGAAGACGTTATAACACGGCACATCACCTGCGGCCTGCTGGAAGCAGACTGCGAGGTCTGGGACGAAACAGGCAACCTTGCTGCGATATCACGGCAGATTGCCCAGTTCAGAATTCAATAACCAACCTGTATTCCATTTGCCAGTCGGAACCGGCCTGTTTCTCAAAGGCGCCTCAAATTATGCTTGCAACTGAAACGGGATGCTGTCCATGAATAATATCCAGAAAGAGATAGGGGATTACATGCGGGCAGAATAGAAAATCTGATATCGCAGGTACATCCTGGAGCATTCTCATGTTGGAAAGATATCCAGAAACTATAGAATTACTTGTTGGGCCATATAGGCACAAAGGAGTGATACTGAATGTATGAAATTATTCAATGGATGGGAAGCCTGTCTGGAATTGTTGCGATAGTTCTCTTCTTTATATTCAGGAAGGGTGCGCAAAATTATGTGGATGAGAAGGCCAAAAATCTAGCAACGATTGAGGACACTGCAAAGATCACCCAAGAAGTTGAAGGTGTAAAAAATCTGTATCATCGCCAGTCGCATGCTTGGAAGTGGGTCTTTGAAAAGGAATATGAAATCCTTCGACGCGTGTGGGATTCCACGTGGGATTTCCAGGCGACAGCGCGCTCTTTGCGCCCTATAATGGATCGACTGCCACAGGATGAAGAAGAAAAGAGAAAAGTATTTCAGGAAAGATACAAATATCACGGTGATGCTGTTAATGCCTTTAGGGATGTAGTGCTCAAAAACAAGCCATTCATTCCGCCAAATGTATATGAAGAATGTTTAGAGCTTAGAAAACTTGTAGTTGATTTGCAGGTCGACTTTGAGATGTCGTTTGAGAAGGATGAACGTGCCGATTGGAAAATGATACACGAGCACGGAAAGAAGCTCGACGACAAGCTTGAGGAATTAAATGTCAAAATCAGGGAGTATGTTCATACAAAGATGTATGATGCCCAACAAAGTCAATCCAGCCGATCGTTATGCTCCGGCTGATTTTTGCGTTGGCACCACCGAGAGTTGGTAGATGAATGATAGCACGCTTCTTGTTGTTGCGAATCGCTCACGCAAAAGTGACATGCATCCGGGTAAACTGGGAACCTTTTCAACGCACCTCAATACGTTCGGCAAGAGATCTGTTTTCTTATGACCCACATATTTGATATCGATAAATCATTCATTAAAGCGGTTGATGATGTGACAGCCCGCGAACTGGTAGCGCGGTTGTGTCGTGCAGAGCTCAGGGCCCAAGGGCTTCCCGAGTCTGCTGTAACTTGGGGTGGTGACCAGCGCGCCAAAGATGGTGGTATCGATGTTCGCGTGGACTGTCCGAGCCCGCTTCGGACGCCGAACTTCGTTCGGACGGCGAGTACTGTGTTCCAGGTTAAGGCAGAGAAATTCCCACCCTCAAAAATCCAGAAGGAGATGGCACCCAAGGACACTCTACGGCCAGCTATCGCGGAACTCAATGAGACGGGTGGCGCCTATATTATTGTTTCGACGCAAGATGACTTCTCTGACATAGCCTTGCAGTCGCGACGCGACGCTATTATTAGTTGCCTCGGTGATCACGGGTTGGGCATCTCTGTACAGTCTGACTTTTATGACAGCCGACGTATTGCCGATTGGGTCGAATTGCATCCTTCAATTGCGACGTGGATTAGGCACAAAATAGGCCAGCCACTGAAGGGTTGGCGACCCTATGGGCTCTGGGCTTACGGTGGAGATGATCCCGAAGCGGAGTACCTTGTCGATGATCGGGTGAGGGTTTTCGTTCCTGATGCTGGAGAGGGAAGCTGCGTAACCGATGCGATCGCCCAATTACGGCGGGAATTGGAGCGCACCGTTTCGGTCAGGATTATCGGTCTGTCTGGCGTCGGCAAAACGAGACTTGTCCAGGCCTTATTCGACCCGCGCGTGTGCCCCGGTTCGCTCGCCCCATCGCCCGATAATGTCATTTACGTTGATCTCGCCGATGAACCAGAGCCGCAACCACAAACGATGCTGGAGAGTCTACAGGAACGGAGATCAGATTCGATTGTCATAATCGATAATTGCAGTCCGGACACCCATGAGCGACTGACCGAGATTGTCAAGCGCAAGGACAGCCGCCTGAAGCTCATCACCGTCGAATATGACATCCGAGATGATATACCCGAAGACACGCTTTGTTATCGTCTGGAAGGTTCGTCGTCGGAGGTTATCACAAAACTTCTGAAAACTCGATATAAAAGCCTTTCGGAGAGTGATGCGGACCGGATAGCCGAGTTCTCAGATGGCAACGCTCGTGTAGCCTTTGCGTTGGCATCAACCGTTGAAACAGGGGGGGAACTTTCGCGGTTACGTAGCCAAGAACTATTTGAGCGCCTATTTCAGCAAAAGAATGATCCGAACGATGAGCTTCTGCGTTGCGCAGAAGCTGCGAGCCTTCTTTATTCGTTTGACGGCTCGGATGTATCGCATAACGGGGAGATCGCGCGGCTTGCCGATTTTGCTGAAGTGACGCCTCTGACCTTCTCGCGGCACATGACGGAGTTGGAACGCCGGGGCTTGTTGCAGAAACGTGGCCAATGGCGGGCCGTGTTACCCCATGCGATCGCAAATGGCTTGGCAAGACGGATGCTCCAATTCGTGCCCAGGGATTTGTTGTATATCGCACTTATCGAACAGGGCGGTGAACGTATCGCTCGATCGTTCAGCCGACGGTTGGGATTTCTGCATGATTGCCCGGAGGCGGTAGCGATGGCGTCGCGAATGCTTGCCGACCAGGGAAAGCTCGGAGATTTGATGGTGCTGTCGGGCTTCGAACAAGGTATGTTTTCCAACCTCGCACCGGTCGATCCAAGAGGCGCGCTGGATGCGATCAGTCGCATGATGGAGAAGGATGGTTTTCTGTCGACCGATAACCGTAATCGGACGCGATTTGCCCGTGTGGCGCGGTCCATTGCCTATGAACCCGAATATTTTGACGATGCGTCATTGATCCTAAGAAGGTTTGCCTTGGCAGAGCCGGAGGACTACAAGCAAGAACCAGTCCGGGAGATACTGAAATCACTATTTTACTGCCATCTATCGGGTACGCAAGCAAATCCTGAACAGCGCCGTAAAGTGGTCGAAGACCTTGTTTCAAGCTGTGATGAGAAAGAGCGTAGGCTTGGACTTGATTTGATCGACGCAGGCTTGGAAGCATGGCATTTTAGTTCGCACTACGGATTTGAATTTGGGGCTAGACGTCGAGATTATGGCTGGTTTCCGCGCTCCCAGGCTGACGTCAAGGATTGGTTTAGACCCTGGATTGAGATAATCACCGCCATCGGCGTGCAGGACAACGTGGATGGACGCAAAGCTCGGACTATTCTGAGCAAGTCTTGGCGAGGCCTCTGGGGCCGCGTAGGTCTTGATGATGAGTTAGTTGATGTTGCGAGACGCTTATGCGCAATAGATGGTTGGCCGGAAGGATGGTTGGGCGTACGGCGGGTATTGCATTGGGATGCGAAATCGCTGTCGCCCACATCGCTCGCCCAACTTAGAGAGATCGAGAAGACGCTCGCGCCGTCCGACTTGGCCTCTGAGATTCGTGCACGTGTCCTTGTGAGCGGTACATTCGCCTATGATCTTGACCAGGAAGAGATGCTTGAGGACGAAGACAGCGAACCGTTATCAGCATCTGAGAAGCGTCGAAGAGTACGGATGAAGGCGGAAAAGCTTGGCGCTACGGCAGCCAGTTCGCCAGAGCTGTTAGAGACGCTAATCCCAGATCTTTGTTCCACGGGGAGCAGTAACGGGGTCTTCATGTTCGGCTTGGGAATCGGCATGTATCATGCAGATATGGCAGGCCTGTTGGAGGCCGTGAGGACCCATATCGAAAGCGCTGGCCGCAGCGATTTGAGTCTGATTTGGGTAAGAGGCCTTCTATCAGGATGGAAGAACACCGATCCCGACGCTGTCGAGACATTTTTAGACAAAGCAATCGATGATGTTGTCTGGCGGGACTGGTTTGTCGAGCTTCAGATCCAGATGGATCTTGGTGCGAGGGCCTTTGATCGTCTGCTTCGAGGGCTCGATCCTGGGCAGTGCCCGACATGCCAATTCGCCTATCTTGCCATAGGCCGTGCGACAGACCCTCTGACTGTTTTGCAAATTATGTTGATAGCGAACAAATTGGCGTTGAGACCCGACCGCGGTCTGTTCACAGCTATTGATCTCCTCGCCATGGTGATTCACTGTGCTGATAAAAAAGACGGGCAATACAAGTACGAACTTGGCGAGGCGCTTATTGAGTTTCTCGGCTGCATCGACTGGTCACTCCTGATTGCCGATTACGCACAGATAGACTATGATCTTGGTGTCATCTTGGCGTTTGCCATGCAGTTGGCCAAATCGGAGAACCAGGTCGCGCCGATTCTCAGGCGCATGCTGCCGACGGATGAGTCGGATTGGGTTCGTTACGGCGACGTGAGAAAGAATGCGCTGAAGCCATTTTTTCAGCACTTCCCGCGTCTGGCATTGGAATTAGTTTGCATTCCGGGCGAAGATGGAACGCTCCAACGTGCGCGGCACTTAGTCTCCGCCCCATATTCGGAGCGGAGTGAAACGGTCCTTGGACTCGTCCCAACGGAGGTGCTCATTGACTGGTGCAATGAGAAGCCGGATACACGCTATGCGTTTGCCGCGGAGGCCTGCAAATTGTTTGAGAAGCAAGATGACGAAAAGACGCCTTTGACTATTTCCGATTCTGCCGCCGTGCTTTTCGCATCAGCGCCAGATAAATCTGCTGTTCTCACAGAATTTGTTAACCGCTTTTTCCCGAGGAGTTGGTCAGGATCGTTTGCTAAAATTCTGGAAGCGCGGCTTCCCTTACTGGATCAGCTGGACGCTATAGCTCATGAAGTCTTCAGATCGGAAATATCGGCGGCGAAGGCCGACCTTCAAAATCGGATCAATGCTGAACGGGAGTGCGAGAAGAAAGAGGAGAAAGCGCAAAACTCCAGTTTTGAGTGAGTGTTGGCGGCATCGGTGATTGCCAACAGGGGGGGAATAGAGGGGAATAGGGACGCTGTAAGGTTATAAAGTTTCGCATTTGTGCAAATCAGCAGGGAGAAGAAGGGCGAAACAAATTGGACTTAATAACCTTACAGCGTTATATGCCTATCTACTTAAAAACATGGAAATTCAATGTGATTGAAGAACGAATCTATTTTGATTTATCAAAAAATATCAACGATAGGTTATGCTCAATTGAACTTGTAAAAATATTTAGAGAAACCGAACATGGGTACGATCCATTCAAGATTGAACATATTATATTACCATTAAACAACAATAATCTTTTCGTTTTTCTTAGAAAGATCGGCTATCCCGATACCCATTTTCAAGGGGCTTTATGTAAAGGAGCGCAGGCTTGCCATGAAAAAAAATATAGGATATTTTGGGGCTCTTCTCTTGATTGTTGGCCTGCTTTATAGCCGCTCTTTTTTTCTGCAGAATTCCATTCCTGATTACAGTGTTACAACCAAGGCGGGCGAACAGGCCACCTGCGTCACTACAACAGTTCCCGCCATAGAACCAGGCCAACTCACAGATTCGGATACGCTAACATTCCCGCCCAAATCTCAACCCCTGGTTTTGCCGTCCAATACCTATCCCCCTTTTAATATTAAAGATGAAACTGGCAGATGGCGGGGGGCTGATATTGAAATTGTTGAAGCGGTTCTGGGCCGAATGGGCTACCGGGTTGAGTGGGTTGAAATTCCCTTTGCCCGGTCTCTGGAAGAAATGAAAACAGCCAAATTTCCAGCCATGGCTCCCTGTGTTGTTGGCGGCGGCAGGGAGGAATATATTTTCTTCTCAGCACCGGTTTCTTCAATTTTCTCCGTTCTCTGGAAGAAGAAGAGAGATGACTTTTCCTGGCACACCTACGATGACCTGAAGTGGCGAGTAATCGGTGCTTCCTATTATAATTATGGTGCCGGATTTCTGGAAGCCGGTAAGGCTGGGCAATTCAAACTTGACATGGTGGCCGCTAACGCTCCGGAGATTATTCACTTCCGCAAACTGCTCCAGAACAAGATCGATATGTTTATTTGCGAGCTCAGTGTTGGTTTATATCTGCGCACAAAACATGCCCCGGAATTTGACGAGGTTAATTACGCTCCCACTGGGGTCGGCCCAGCAAGGCCTTTTTGTTTTGCCGTTTCCAGGAAATATTTTGAGGGCCGTGAAAAGCAGATGCATGAATTTGTTGATGCGTTTAACCGGGAACTGGCCATTTTTTCCAGGGAGGGCGAACGAATAAAGATATTTGACAAATACCACATGTTGATCCCGGTTGATGACCAAGGTATGATTGTTGTTCCCGGTGGAATATGAAGAAAGTACACAATTATAATAAAATCGTTTATGTTGCCCAGTTCACCCTGCTGGTCATGTTCTGTGTCTTTGTTGTTTTCTGGGAAAACCATTGCCTCAAAAAGGAGATCCTTGATCTCCACAAGCAAGCTCAGGTCATCGAAACCAGTCTTTGGAATTTAGAGCCCATAAGCCCTATTCCCTACCTGGAACTTATGACCCGGCTCAATCATTATGAACAGCTTTCAGTCTATGCCGTCAATGATAAGCCGTTTGCCCAAGTGAAGGGACCGGAATGCGGCCTGCTTGACCAGCTTCTGATCAAAGCAGGGCTGATTTTTAAAATAAATTTACGGGCTGAAATTCTTCACGGTAACACGGTTATCGGTAGAATTGAAGCGATCCAACTCCATGACACCATCTATCTGTATCTCTATTTATTACTGGTTATGGCACTCATCCTGCTGGGCTTAAAGTATTTTATCAAGACCCTCCAAGCCAAAGACACCCTTGAACTCCGTGTGCAGGAAAGGACGGATGAACTGGAGACAGTTAATCGAGAGCTTCAGGCAGGAGAAGAGCGGTACCGGGAGATTTACAACGCCCCAAGCGAGGCGATTTTTTTGCATGACGCCGATACCGGCAAAATCATAGATGTCAACACAGGGATGCTGAACATGTATGGCTACAGCTATGAGGAGGCGCTCCAGGTTGGAGTCGGTGACATCAGCTCCGGAGAGCCCCCTTATACGATCGATGAATCTCGGCAGATAATTTTAAATGCTGTATTGCATGGCCCCCAGACCTTTGAGTGGCATTCCAGAAAAAAGAACGGCACTCTTTTCTGGACGGAGGTATCCTTGAAATATACCGAGTTCAGGGGCTATCGTTATGTTATTGCCGTTGTCAGGGATATAAACGACCGTAAACAGGTGGAGGAGTCTCTTTATTTCACCCAATCTGCCATAGATCATGCGACTGACAGTGCCATTTGGATTGGACAGGATGGGGGGCTTATCTATGTGAATGACGCAGTATGTCGAAACCTTGGCTATTCTCGGGAAGAACTCCTGACAAAGGCTATAAATGATTTCGATCCGAACTATCCGTTTGAAGTCTGGGCCAGCCATTGGCAAGATTTAAAAGAAAAAGGTTCTCTTTCCTTTGAAACAATCCATCGAAAAAAGGATGGCAAGATCTTCCCTGTGGAAGTTGTGGCTACTTTTGTGGAATATAACGGGAAGGGATTTAATTGCTTATTTGTTCGAGACATCTCCGAGCGGAAACTGGCTGAAAAAAATCTATCATCCGAAAAAGAGAGGCTTGCCGTAACTTTGCGGAGCATAGGAGATGCTGTCATCACAACGGACCTCTCCGGAAATATTGTTATGCTGAACAAGGTCGCTGAAAACCTTACGGGATGGAGCAATGCAGAGGCGGTCGGCAGGCCTTTGGAAGAGGTTTTTCATATTGTCAATGAACAGACCAGAGATGTCTGCGAGAACCCGGTCACCAAAGTGATCAGCAGTGGCCAGATTATCGGGCTTGCCAATCACGCCATTTTGGTTGCACGAGACGGCACGGAACGGAGGATTGCTGACAGTGGGGCACCTATTCTTGACTCCGATGGCAATGTCCTCGGGGTGGTTCTTGTCTTCAGAGATGTTACCGAGCAGAGCAAAATAGAAAAAGAGCTGCTCAAGGTCAAGAAGCTTGAGTCAATCGGGGTGCTGGCCGGTGGTATTGCTCATGACTTTAATAATATTCTGACTGCTATTTTGGGGAATATCAATTTAGCCCTTTTTGATACAGGTCTGAAAAACGAAACAAAAAAACTTTTGTCCGAGGCTGAAAAGGCCTCACACAGGGCTAGAGACCTGACACAGCAGTTACTGACTTTTGCCAGGGGAGGTGAACCTGTTAAAGAGGTGTCTTCCCTGGAAAGTGTGACCAAAGATTCAGCAAATTTTATCCTTCATGGTGGCAAGGTTGCCTGCCGTTTCGATGTTCCAGAAGATTTATGGCTTGTTGATATTGATAAAGGACAAATCAGCCAGGTAATCCAAAACATTGTTCTCAATGCCAGCCAGGCGATGCCTGAAGGCGGAGTAGTCACAGTTACTTGTGAGAATTATTCTTCTGATGATGCCCCCATTATCCCTGCTCTACGAATAAGAAAATTTGTGAAAATAGCCATTCGAGATAAGGGGATAGGCATGCCAGCGAATGTAGTGGAGAAGATTTTTGACCCTTATTTCTCAACTAAGCAGGAAGGAAGCGGGTTAGGTCTGGCAATAACTCATTCGATAATCAGCAAACATGGTGGTCATATCTCGGTAGATTCCTCTCCTGGGGTTGGTACTATTTTTACTCTTTACCTTCCAGCCTCAGAACATGAAAACGCTAAAACTCAGAAATCTGAAGATTATATAAACCCATCTTCACATGCAAAAATTCTGGTAATGGATGATGACGAGATGGTGAGAAATGTAGTCAAAGCGATGTTAGTTCAATTAGGACATGAAGTCTTTCTATCGGCAGATGGAAGGGATGCCGTGAAATTGTATAAAGGCTCTATGGACTCAAGCAAATTGTTTGATCTGGTAATCATGGATCTTACCATCCCTGGTGGCATGGGTGGAGAAGAAGCAGTGCAGGAAATCCTCAAAATTGATCCAAAAGCAAAAGTCATTGTTTCAAGTGGTTACTCAACTGATCCAATCATGTCAAATTTCAGAGAATATGGTTTCTGCTCAGCAATTGTAAAGCCATACCAACGACAGGAACTATCCAGGATAATTGGTCTGATCACCGATTGATGACAGCGTGCCAAAGGCTTCAACAATCTAAGGAGCTGTCCGGAAATAAGATGTACATTTTTTGGTTATCTGCTATTTAATAGCAATGAGCAAAGCAAGCTGCTTCAAGGAGTTTGGAGGTCCGGAGGTTCTCCGCTGGATGGAGGTTGATGTCCCTGAACCCGGACCGGGAGAAGTGCGTATTCGCCATCAGGCCATCGGGGTGAATTTCATCGATGTCTATCAGTGAACCGGCCTTTACAAGGTGCCACTGCCGGCAACAGCCGGCAATGAAGGCGCCGGTGCGGTCGAAGCGGTCGGGAAAGGGGTTACTTCGCTCAAACATCGTCGAGCGGGTGCAGGAGATCACCAACGGCGAAGGGGTGCCGGTGGTCTACGATTCGGTTGGGAAGGACACTTTCTAAGTCATCCCTGAAATGTCTCCGGCCCTGCGGACTGCTGGCGAGCTTCGGCAATGCCTCCGGTGGATCTCAGCATCCTGCTTTGAAGAACGATTGGATGCTGCGGGCAAGCCGCAGATGTTCATGATTCAAGCAGTCAGTACCGCAATTCATGATGCCCTATTCAATCAGCGGCTGCACAAGTGTTTTATAAATCTTTTCCGCCACCTGATCCCTATGGTTTTTATCCGGTGCGTTACAGAAAATGGCGATAAGATCCCGGGCATATTGCCGGGCGGTTAAGAACCCTTGTTGTCTTGCCGTTTCGATTCCTTCCCAGTCCGGGTCTGATGCAAATTTTTCAAAAGCTCTGCGAAGTTGCGGGAACAATGGCAGGAAAAGACCGTCCTGGAAGGCTGCGTAAAATCCCAGTCCGGCGGCATTTTTTGTAGAGATGATGTGTTGAAGCGTGCCAAGGGCCACAGTATCCGCCAGAAGATCTTTCACGGTTCTTGCCAAAAGCTCAATTGGTGTGTGCGGAAACTCGGAAACAATTTCCCTGAAGATTTGGTGATCAAACACCGTGTCTTTCATTTCCCCGATCTCGTGATGAATATATGTCTGCTCCTGGACCGACAGGATGGATTCAAAATGGGTTTTTCGGCTTTCAAGTCTTGTATCCGGCAGGCCGCATTGTTTTAATGCAAAATGCAGAAACCGCTGTCCTGACTTTTTCAGATAGACCATCTGGTCCCATAAAAAAAAGGAGGCAGCATCACGGCGAATCAGGATAAAACCATCCTGATTCAGGGCCGGGAGGGTCAACAGATCCCGGAGCAGTTCCTTTTCCAGAATCACGATGGGGATATCCTCCAGATAACGGGTTTCTTTTATTCCGGCAAGAAAGAAAGTGGGTTTCAGGGAATGGGCGTATCCTGCACCATAAAATAAATGAAGGGAAGATAAGATCTTGTTGATGGCATCTGTATCAAAGGGATCGTATTTCTTTTCAAATAGAGGCAGGGGGGCAAATGCCCGTCCTTCGATTTTCTCCCACAACTGCTCTTTATGGTCAATCCAGTCCACAAGTTCTGTTGGATTGTTTTCCTCCCAGGGATTGAAGCCTTTTTCCCATTTATTGAGATCCCTGAGGCGCAGAGCCATTCCACAGATAGAAAAAATAGCGGAACCGGAGGCGTCGGAAATATCGCAATTGCTTTGTATCGTTCGCATGAATTGTTCCAGGTTCCTGTCTTGGGTCGTGTCATCCATTCCGATCATCCCGTTTCGGCTTTTTTGGGTAGCAGTTGCGTAAAGATACTGGAGAAAATAAGCATTTGTCCGGAAAAGTAAAAAAAGATAATTGAAAAAAAACCATAAAGCGCGATAATGGCAAATATCAACAAGCAAAATGCACCGGCTGAACCGGTGATTTTCAAATTGTATAATCATCGTCTGTAGCGGATCGTGACAAAAGGCGGCCACTCCCGTGAGCCGTATGTTAAGCCAACTGGGTCGTGTTCGGACCCAGTATCCAGAGGAGGACCGATCATGCGCAATGTCCGGAAGGTTGTGCTCGAAATATTGACTGTTGTACTGCTCGCTTGGAACGTGGGAGTCACCGCCGCGGCGCAGGAGGGGGTCCACATGATCCCAGAGTTCACATTTGAGAGCGGTGCGAAGCTGCAAAATATGAAGGTTGGCTACGTCACGCACGGGACACTCAAGCAGGAGAAGAGCAATGCCATCCTCGTCACCCACGGATCCGGGGGCAACCGGAACAGCTACAACATCTTCATCGGGCCGGGTAAAGCCCTCGACACCGACAGGTACTTCGTCGTTGCCGTCGACGCCATCGGCGGCGGCAACTCGTCATCGCCGAAAGACGGGCTCGGTATCGAGTTTCCCCGTTACACCATCCGGGACATGGTGCACGCCCAGCACGATCTGGTGACGAAGGGGTTCGGCCTGACCGGGCTCCTCGGGCTCGGCGGCCCTTCGATGGGTTCCTTCCAGGCTGTGGAGTGGGGGATCCAGTATCCAGGCTTCTCCAAGGGGCTCCTGCTGATCGTGCCATCGGGGAGCTTCAACCCGGTCTTAGCGCCGGTCATCGACACGATGGTAGCAGTCATGCAGCTCGACCCCAACTGGAACGGCGGGCGTTACACCCAGAATCCGACCGAGGGCCTTAAACGGGCCGGGATGGTCTTTTTCCCGTGGATCTGGAGCGACGAGTGGCTGGCGACGCTCAAGACACAGGAGGAGTACGAGAAGGCGCTGAGTTCGCCCGGGGAGGGCTTCTCGAACTGGGACGCGACGAGCTGGATGTACCGCTACCTCGCTTCCCGCAACCACGACGTAGCGAAGCCGTTCGGCGGGAACCTCGACCTGGCGCTCAGCAAGATTACGTCGAAGGCGCTGATCATGCCGAGTGTAAGCGACCGGTTGGTGCCTCCCTCCCTGGCCCGTCTCCTCTACCGTGGCATCAAGCAGGCAACGTACCGGGAGATTCCATCCATTGCCGGCCACATGGGCGGTGCCCCAAGAGACGAGAAGAGCGTGGAGTACGTGTTCATCAGTGCCCAGATCAAGGAGTTCCTCGATGGGCTGACGAAGTAGAGGAGGGGGAATATAGGGTGGGGAAAAGCGCGGATACCAGCATTATCTATGTAACGCACCAAAAGGACCGGCTCGGTTGCATCACCCACAGAATCGATTTTGTCCCCGGAGAAACCGGCGGGTATCGGGTCATAAAGCAGAAGATATAAATTTCATCAACGTGGGGTCGGACCGCCGCAACTCAGAATTCAATAATCGGCGTCAACGGGATATCCGGGTAGATCTGCCCATGCTTGCTTCCATCTTCAATCCTCAGTCATCCAGAGGAATTGATCGCTCGTAAAGTGTTTCCGGAGCGATGTCGATGTCGCCCGGCCAGGTCACGGTACCGTAATCGACCCGAGCCAAAGAAAAAAAGCCTGGATTTTCGAGACGACGGAACACCGGGTAGTGCAAGTACGGGCGCATATCGAAGCGCCGCCGTTCACCGCTGGTGAAGGTGAGTACCAACTCAAAATCAGGAACAGTCTCAACGGAATTAACCTCGATCATATCTGGCACCTTAACGCAAAGGATCAATCGGAAATACGGGTTCGCCATTCACCGCCAGCGTCCAATCCGCCATCAACTCTTCCTCATGGATATCTATCCACGCCTGCACAAGACGCAGCTTCTTAGCCGGGAGGTCACCTTCCAGCAAATTCCCTTCTGGTATCGAAATAACTGCCTTCTTGCCTTGATATGCCACATATATGTTCAACGCTCCGGCGTGTCCGGTGCGCGGCAGCGCATACGGAGCACGCCGTTGTTTGGGCTTAACGGAATTCTTGTTTAAGGTTCAACTCGACCCATGAAGCCCGTTCCCGTTCGCAACTGGGAAAAATGTTAAGGACCATGTTCTTTACATCAGTGACGCATGCATACACGTTTTGATCGGCGGTGCCGGTGATGAAGGGATTCCAAAACGTGCCGCCGTCCGTGAAGTTGGTGGTCATGATTTGCTGCAATGCTGCTGTGTTGACGCGGCCGATATACTGCTGGGCCAGCGTTTGTACGTTGACCAGGCGCTGGAATGATCTGGATGCGGAGTCGTTCGCCGGCGACGTGTACTTGAAGGACTGCTGTATATGGTTGGTCAGGAAGAAGTGATTGGTGAAAATATCCATATCGGTCGGATTGGCGTAATAATAATCCCCGCCGTTGGCTTGCCCGGCCAGCAGTTTCATTGAGTTTTCCAAGGGCGAACGCTCATAATGCCAGATATTCGTTGCGTCGGACACCTGGGTCAAGGTGCCCACAGCGGCTTTCGCGTTCAGGTACCGCGCATCCACCTGGGCTTCCGTGTCGCAATCAAACGCCGCAAACAGGTTCTGATGCAACCCGTCGGCGATGGTCAGATCCAGATTCGGGATGGAAAGCATGCCGTTCAGGTATTCGAAGTTCAACCCGCGGGCGTTTAAGGTCGATGCTCCGTAAACCCACCCAAGGGTCGTCACGACGGAGACCTGGTTGTCGACATGGTTGTTGCCGTGCACCTCGCCGACGGGGTTGTAGATGATCACGGCGCTTCGCCCCGACAATTGATCCATCGTTGGGCTTGGATTGTCGAAATTCCGTCCGATAAGCGTGCTGCCGGTCGTCGTTTGCGTTCGCGTTGCCCCGAGCACGGAACACCCAAAGCGCGGGGGTGCCGGGAAATAACTGAACATGATGGCCGATCCCATGAAACGGAGTTGCTGGAACGTCAAGCCCGATTCCAGCGACATGCCGTAGAGCATCAGACGCTCCCGGTCATCCATGGTCGGCTCCATCTGGGCCAAGGCGGTCTGAACCGATAGGCCGTCGAACCCAATATCGGTGTCAAGGATTGTGAACATGGCAAGCAGGTGGTCCTTGGCCAGATATCCGTATTGCCGGCCCATGTCATAGTAATTGCCCTTTAGATTCAGGACCCAAAGGGCGCCCACTTTGCGTAGCGTTCCGGTTCCCGTGCTGGTGACGAAGGAGTTCGGTGCCGCCACGATTGTCAGGGGCGTTCTGGTCGATTCTATATCAGGATCGATGATTCCGTTCATTTTATCCACACCGAAATAAAACTGATAGTTGCCGGGCGGCAGTCCCGGAACTTGCAGCACCGACTGCCCGGACAAGGGAAAGAGTCCAGTCTGCAGCACCGGGTGGGCTTGGGAAATCGGGACGGGGCCAGTCCACATCCCCGAACCGGCGAGATAAAAATATTCTCCGGACTGAATTTTCGTCAGCATCCACCAGTCGGCAGGGTTTCCCGCACGTCCGGCCGGATCGAAATTCACCGCTACGGAGATGGGATCGGTCTGAGCGAACACGGATGGTTGTGCCCAATCGTTAATGGTAATCGACATGGAAACGCCGTCTGGATAAGATTCGGCATTCGCTTTTTGTACGCCGACCAGCGCGACGCAGGTTATGGCCAGATTGATGATCAAGGTTGCAAGAATATTGAAAATAGCAGTCTTCAGGTTCATAAGTGTCCTCCGTTATGGGCGCTTTGTTGTTCGAACGTAACTGCACCGGTAGCCCCTCCATGGCGCTACTGGTTGATCAAGGATTACCTCGCTTCGCTCGGTTGCTTTCAGAAGGGGAATGGATGCGCATTCTAAGCATATATCTGCTTAGAATGCGTTGCAATATAACATGATCAGTCTAAGGCGGATGTAATGTGAATTCTATTTGCCATGAAATTCTCCTCTTTCATGAGCCAATGCTTTTTTTCTGATCCGTGTTTTTAATCCCTTACATGTTGCCCGCTGCCCTACTTGTTCCAACCAAATTTTGCCATAATGTCCAAATCTTGCATGCCTGTCAATATCATTATTGGAACATAAGTAGAATTGGATATGACCAGGGCCATGAGGACCATGCAAGTTCAGAAGCGTGTGAACGTTGACTTACCTGCCTGAATGATTGAGTCCTTGGATGAAGAAGCCAGTCGAGTGGGTGTTACGCGGCAGTCCATTATAAAAGTCTGGTTGGCTGAACGCCTTGAAAATCTGGTTGCCAGCAAAGCATTGCAGCGGAACAAAACCGCTGAATCCAGCGTTCAGAATTCAATAACCGGGGTCAACGGGATTTCCGGGTAGATCTGCCCGTGACAAGGCGGCATGGAGTTATACACCCAGTCGATATCGACGCTGCCGACTTCCGTAAAACGGGACGTTGAAAATCCGTTGAATGTTCCCCGGATCAGGACATCCTCCATTTTCATGGTCATGGCAAATACCGCGACAGTGGTTCCCTTGGGGATCTTTTTCAATTCATTGTTGTAGGCTTTGGCGGAAAAGACAATTCTGCGGCTGTCTGCCGCCTGGCATTGAAGAACCGGTATGATAACCGGGAACCCGTCATCCGGAATCCATGAGATGAATTTCAGTGTATCCAGCCGGTTGAACATACTTTCCGCAAACGGTTTAAGGATTCTTTCTCGGCCGGCGGTTTTCAAATTTCCCTTGGCAAGCCGGGTCAGAAGCGATGCATGGATGATTTGACCCAGCGGCAACCCTTCCTGCCCGGATGTTTCCACAAGATCGAGATAGTGAACCGTGTGGATGCCGAAATAGGCGTTATAACGGAACATGGGCAGATTGTTGTAAGCCTCGAATTCCGGGCCCTCTTTCCTCAGATGGGTCCACGTTGCTTTTCCCCGCCACAGCTTCCGGTCCAGGGTCATGATTAAAAAACCGATATTGCAGCGTTTTTGAATGTACTGCTTGCTTTTTCCCTCGCAGAACTCGCCAAGGGTTATCGTGGCGGGGTCTGCCGCCTGAATGGATGTGATCAAGGAAATGTGGGGAAGACCTTCCGGATTGATGGCGGCCACAAGACCGATTTTTTCTTCCGGTTTAAAGGCCTTGATTTCATTTTCCGTAAATTCTTTTCGGATATCGGACATGGCAGTCAGGCTCTCCTTTTTAAGTCTGCGGCGGAGCTGGTTTCCCGAAGCATTTTTTCTTCAAGGCGCGTGGCGCCTGTCCAAACGACAATATCGGGATTGATGCCCGATTCCCCGGCTATCCGGGCAAACCGTTCCATGGATTCTTTTGGCACCGGCAATTCATCCCGCAGCGACCAGTCTTGACCCAGGCGAAGGTATTTATCCTTGCAGAGATTGTTGAAAGCGCACAGCTCCCAGCGGCTGACGACATTCCCCAGGTTTTCGGCGATGAAGCGTCCGATCCCGAGAATATTGTCCTCACGGGCGGTCATGCCCGGGATCACGGGGGTTCTGATCCAGAGCGCCGCAGGATTTAGATGGCTTCTAATGCTTTCCGCAACGATCAGGAGATTGCCGAGAATCCTGTCATTGTGTTCCCCGGTGAATTTTTTATGATTTTCGGTGTCAATTTCCTTTAAATCATAGAGCACCAGGGAGGAATGGGGAAGAAGCTCTTTAAGCGCTTCGGCTCCGCACAGGCCGCAGGTGTCCAGGGCTGTGTGGATGCCGCTTTCCCTCAGGGATTTTAGAAACATCCCGACAAATGCGGCCTGCATGCCGGGCTCGCCACCGGATACGGTAATGCCGCCGCCGGATTTTTCAAAATAAACCCTGTCTTTGACAACCTCTTTTATCAAGTCGTCCAGGGTCCATTCTTTTCCCAGAAGTTCCATGGCTGTCGCGGGACACTCGATGGCACAGACCCCGCATCCCGTGCAGATCAAGCGGTCGATTACCACACCTGTTTGCGAAAAGGAAAGCGCGCCGGAAGGGCACGCATCCAGGCATGTTTTACACCCCAGGCACCTGGAGGCGATCCAGTGAACCTGCGGCTGCATGGAAATACTTTCCGGATTGTGGCACCATTTGCATTTGAGGCTGCACCCTTTAAAAAAAACGGTGGTGCGGATTCCCGGGCCGTCTTCCGTGGACATCCGCTGAATATCCAGGATTCTTGCAGTTAATCTACAATCCATTGTGGCTGATCCGCTGGATGACTTCGTTCTGCAGCTCCCGTCCGACCGTGGTGAAATAGGCATTGTAGCCGGTGATCCGAACCAGCAGATGCCGGTAGTCCCCGGGATTTTTCTGGGCATCGATCAGTACTTTGGGATCCAGAATGTTGATTTGAAGCGCTGTACCGCCGTTTTCGGCATATCCGCGCAGAAATGCCTTGAATTTATCACGATGTTCCGGGTCCCGGATCATCGACGGGTTAAACGTCATGGTATGGCTGGCGCCGTTTGGCAGTAGATTCACATAGCCTTCCCAGTATCCGGCGGTTTCCGATTTTCCGCCCAGGGCTTTTCCCACGGAATTGGCGTTGGCTGTCGGCCCATAGATGTCCGCGCCGTTTGAGGGGCAGATCGCGTTGGACAGAAACTGCCCCTTCTTTCTGCCGTCCGCGCTGGCGGCCATGACATATCCATCCCCGGCCCAGTAGTTCCAACTCAGCATGCCGGGCCTGAATTTTCGGTTGGTCGATCGGGTGGTGTGTTTCCAGGTTTCATGGCACCACAGGGCCATGACCTCTGTCGCCATCCGGTCCGCTTCGTCATCATCCCTGCCGTATTTGGGGGCTTTATTTTTGGCCGTTGCCTGAAGGATATCATGCCCCTGCCAGTTATCTTTCAGTGCCCGGATCAGCTCGGCCAGGGTGCATTTCTTTTTATCATAAACCAGATATTTGATGGCAAGCAGCGAATCAACGGTGGTGGCGTAGGTGACGGCTTCAAGGGTGGTATGGCTGATTTCAGCCCCTCCACGGGTGATGTCCTGGGCTTTTTCAGCACATCCTTTCACCAGACAGGACAGATACGGCGTATTGAAATATTCTTTTCGGATGGATTCGGAGCACTCATACAGCGCAACGCATTCCCGGACGATAAATCCGGTTTGAATCTCGAATGCCTTCCAGAATTCCTGCCAGGTGGTAAACCTGGCGGCATCCCCCGTATCCGGGCCGTCCCGGGTGATTTTTTCCGTCTTGCCGGTCATGGGATTTTTGTAAGGGAGAAGATCTTTTCCGCCGGTCATGGCCAGCTCCACGGCTTTTAACAAATTCAGGTTGCAATCGACGGTGCCGGACCGGTCGTTGCCCGCCATGGTATTTTCAAGGCAGCCCACCGGCGCGTAGTCAAACACATTGTCTTTATGGATCAGATGGCTGATGCCGGACATTTTAGCCTCCAGCATCATGCCGGCCATGGACCGCTCGTCAAAATTGAGCAGAAAGGGCGCGCCCTGGCCGCCGGAGATCATATCCGTCAGTTTATTCAAAAGCGCATCCGGCGAATTGCGATGCAGCCGGACATTGGGCTTGGGCTCCAGTATGGGGGACATTTCATCGATCACTTCCAAAATGGCGTAGGTCAGGTCATTGGTCATATCCTTGCCGCCCTTTCCCATGCCGGAGAGGGTGATGAGCTGGCCGAATCCGGCGGTAATCCCCTGGTTGCCGTTTCGAATCATGGCATCATAGGCCGTGTTGCAGTGGATCCAGAAGCACTTTAAAATCTCCTTTCCGAATTCCCGGTTCATTCCCGCGGCAAGGGAAGTCTCCCAGAAGGGCAGCAGATATTGATCGATGCGGCCGAATGAGATCCCCGGACCCGGATAATTCTCATCGCTCATAACCAGCATGTGGGTGATCCAGAGCGCCTGAACCGCCTGCCAGAAAGTTTTCGGGGGGTCCCAGGGCACCTGGTCCAGGTTTTTGGCCATCTGCTGGAGCTCTTCCCGCCGGATCGGCTCTTTCTCCCGTTCGGTCAGGCTCCGGCACAGTTTGGCATATCCTGCTGAAAAATCCCTGGGCATTGTGGTGGCCGTGATCATGGCACGGAGCTGGGCGCCTTTGCCGCCGCTTTTTTCAGCAGGGGTGAGCGCGTCATACTTATGGGTAAGCTCCGCATGGATGCCTTTCCAACCGATTTCCAAGGCTCTCTCATGTCCGGGAATCAGGTGCCCGCTCGTGGCGCCGGCGTTGCCGTATCCATGATCATGAAATCGTTTCATCCTGGCCCTGGCGCCGTTTTTGCCGGCCGTCAGCTTGTCATATTTTTTTTGCTCTTTCCGGGTCAGGCACAAGGATGTCTGGACATTGAACCTTCCGCCGGCGATCAGGTCTCCGGGAAGGATTTCTTTCGGGACATAGCTTACCATGGTTTCCCTGACAAACCATGCCCTTCTCTCCGGCAGACTCCAGGACCAGAAATCTTTATCCAAAGTAACAGTTCTGGCTGCCTGGCGATAGGAGCTCACCATGGTCTGCATCAGCATATAGGTTTCCGGAACAATATAGAACGTCATTTCATTGAACTGGATGTCCCAAGGGGTTCCGGTGGTCCATGCGGTGAATTCATTGTTCCATGCCCGCCCGGTTCCCCTGAAATAGTAATCCCGGAGCCAGGAAATCCTGTCGGAAAGCTTTCCGGGGTTTTTGATCCCGGGGATTTCTTTTCTTAAAGCCGATGACGTCATGGGCATCTCCTTGTCCGGTGATGAGTTCTGTTAAGGATTTTTCTCCATGGGCGGGGACACAGTTATTGATATCACTGACACAAACGTACCCAAAAGGCAAGGGCGGAACCTTACGAGAGGTGATCGATTAAAAAGAAACCGGGAATTCCCGGCATGAATTGAGAGCGAAGGAAATCAGGTGAGTTTTTTATAAACGTCTTTACGGTGCCCGATTTTGACAACAAGGATGACGAGCCGGTCTTCATGGATTTCATAAACAATCCGATAAACACCCACGCGAATCCTGTGAAAAGAATTGTTGCCTTTCATTTTGGTGGTAGCCGGGTCAGGCAGATTTTCGGCAAGATCATCTATCTTCTTCTTGATTTTCCGCAGTTCTGCCTTGGGGAACTGTTTCAGGCTCTTCAAAACGGCCGGTCTGAATTCAACGGAATATCTCACGGGTTAGAGTCCCAGTTCTTTCCAGAGTTTTTCAGCCGAAATGTTTTCGCCTGGCTCTTCGAGAGCTTTTTTTGCATCTTCAATATCAATGCGTTCTTCGATAAGCTGAAGAAACTCAAGCTCTTCCATGGAAATAAGGGCGGCAATTTCCTCGCCCCGACGGGTCAGAACAATCGGCTCTTTCCCATATGCAACCTTGTTTACGATTTCTGAAAGTTTTTTTCTGGCTTCGGCCGTAGAAACTGTATTATGCATGACTGAACCTCCATGATGTACATTTTGTACAAATGGTACATATTCCGTAGCGCGTTGTCAAGGAAGTATAGCCTCTACCCGGTTGCTGGAACACAACATTTCCCCCAGCCGCAATTCCTGTCGGGGACTCGCAATATTTCGAGACGCTTAACGGCCTTTAGACGGGGAAAAAGGAACCGTACGTCGAGGTGGGGGTAATCCGGAATACCTGCTCCATCATCCGAACCACGAAGTCCAAAACTCCTAATTCCCAATTGATCATTCCTAATTCATATTATCAAGTCGTTATATATGACGAATAATATCCATAAGGTCTTACATATCGTCATATTTTAAGATATATAGCTTTCAATTAAAGGGGGGTAGATGAAGATTGAAGGATTATTGACGGACGAGGCGATTCTGGCGGAGCTGGGTGGGCGCCTTGCGCAGCGTCGGTTGGAACTTCAGCTTACTCAAGAGATGCTGGCGGAGCAGGCGGGCGTATCGAAGCGGACGGTAGAGCGTATCGAGGCCGGGGCCACGACGCAAATGTCGACGTTCATCCGGATTCTGCGGGTTTTGGAGCTGTTGGATTGGTTGGAAACACTGGTGCCCGAGGCCGGACCGCGTCCGATGAATCTGGTCAAGCTGAAAGGCAAGTTGCGGAAGCGGGCCAGTGGTAAGAGGAAGTCCGTGGATAAGGAGCCGTGGCATTGGGGTGAAGAAACGTGACCACGACGGCAAAGGTAAACCTGTGGGGACGCACGATCGGTGCGGTGTCGCTGGAAGATGAAGCCGCGGCCGCAACGTTTGAATATGACTCGGCGTTCATCAGGAGCGGCATCGAGGTGGCCCCGCTGATGATGCCGCTGTCCGGCCGGCTCTACTCCTTCCCATCGCTACGACCGGAAACCTTTCACGGTCTTCCGGGGCTTTTGGCGGATTCACTGCCGGACCGGTTTGGCAATGCGTTGATCGATGCCTGGCTTGCCCGGTCCGGACGCATGCCGGAATCGTTCAATGCGGTGGAGCGCCTCTGTTATACGGGTTCGCGCGGCATGGGTGCGTTGGAGTATGCGCCGGCAACCCGCTTGGCTGCACCCGGCGCCACCCGTATCGAAGTCGACAAGCTGGTAAAGCTGGCTTCGGAGATTTTGATCCATCGCAACAACCTGCAGGGCTGGCTTCACGAGGATGGGAAGGAAACGGTACTACGGGATATTCTGCGGGTCGGTACTTCCGCGGGCGGGGCGCGAGCCAAGGCGGTGATCGCCTGGAATCCGAATACGAACGAAGTCCGGTCGGGGCAGGTGAAGGCGGGCAGCGGGTTTGAATATTGGCTGATGAAGTTCGACGGGGTCAGCGGCAACAAGGATAAGGAGCTGGAGGACCCAAAGGGATACGGTGCGATTGAGTATGCCTATTACAGGATGGCGGTAGATGCGGGAATCACCATGAGTCCGAGCCGCCTGTTCGAGGAGAACGGGCGGCGCCATTTCATGACGAAGCGGTTCGATCGGCTGGATGGCGGAGGCAAGCTGCACATGCAATCGCTTTGCGGCATGGCGCATTATGATTTCAACCAGGCGGGAGCATACGGCTACGAGCAGGCGTTGCAGGTAATCCGCCGTCTGGGGTTGCCGATGGCCGCCATCAAGGAGCAGTTCCGACGGATGGTTTTCAATATCGTGGCCCGTAACCAGGATGATCACGTAAAGAACATTGCCTTCCTGATGGACCGGTCCGGAAACTGGTCGCTCTCACCCGCGTTCGACATGACCTACAGCTATCAACCCAGCGGGAAATGGACATCGAGCCATCAAATGACAATGAATGGCAAGCAGAGTGGATTTACTCCGGAGGATTTCAAAGCGTGTGCAAATAGCGCTTCGATGAAGCGCGGGCGTGCGGAAACGATCATTGATGAAGTAAGGGGTGTTGTCACGCGATGGCGGGACTATGCGGATGAGTCGCGCGTAAACCCGGAGCAGCGGGACAAGATACAAGCTGCCCTGAGACTGGAGCCCCTTGATAAGGCCGTTTAAGGCCCGAAGTGTATGCCACAAACAACTGATGGAAGCATCGATCCTTTACGGAATACGGTATTTTTTCATTTTCTGATAAAGACCGGTACGATGGATTTTTAAACGCGCCGCAGCCATGTTCCGGTTGTGGCCGGTCGCCTCCAGGGCCTGGAGGATGGCCTCACGCTCGGCATTCTCGATCAGGGCTTTCAAAGACGAATCCAACGCGTTGTTTGAATGCGGCTCTCCGTGCTGTTTCACTGTCACGGACATCGGCAGGTCATTAAGTTCGATCCGGTCCCCTTTGCAGACAATCAATGCCCGCTCGGCAACGTTTCTCAGCTCCCGGATATTTCCCGGCCAGGAGTAGTGCTGCAATGCCGCAGCCGCCTCGGGTGATATCGTATGGATTTTATGGTGATTCTCCAGGCTCAATTGATTCAGAAAATGGTTGAAGATCTGAAGAATATCTTCCGGGATGTCTCTTAGGGGCGGTAGCCTGATGATGATCACATTCAGCCGGTAGAACAAATCGAGGCGAAAGGTTTTTAGCCTGACCATGGTTTCAAGGTCAAGATTGGTGGCGCTGATGACCCTGAAATCGATCTGTCGGGGTTTTCCGCCGATCCGTTCGATTTCCTTTTCCTGAAGCACCCGCATCAACTTAACCTGCAACAGGGGCGGCATATCCCCGATCTCATCCAGAAAAATGGTCCCCTGGTGCGAGAGTTCAAATTTGCCCGGCTTTCCCTGTTTCCGGGCACCGGTAAAGGCGCCCGGTTCATACCCGAACAGCTCGGATTCAATGAGTTCTCCGGGGATGGAGGCAGAGTTGACCTTTACAAAATTATGCTTCCGGCGCTTACTGATCTGATGAATGGCATGGGCGAAGAGTTCCTTGCCGGTTCCGGATTCCCCGATGATCAGCACGGGAGAGTCGCTTTCGGCAGCCTGTCTGGCCAGAGCCTTGGCCTTTAATGACAGCGCTGAACTACCGATGATATTTTCAAAGGTATAGCGGCTTCCGTATACCTGATTTAAAGTTTCCTTGTAAAAATCGAGGTTGTTTTTAAGCGCTTCGATCCTGCCGTAAAGCTCTTTGAGCTTTTCCGGGCTCATGAACATGAGTTTGCCGGCAGCCCCCACGACGCGGCCGTCTTTAATGAGCGGAATACGGGCAACGACCCGATGCTGATTCTTCAGCACCATGCTCCTGCCGATTTCCGCCTTTCGCGTTTGAAGGATCCTCGGCATCCGGGTGTCGGCGCTGACCTCGGTGATATGGCGTCCGATGGCATCCTTTACAGGTATCGGATAAATGCCCTCATTGGAGCTGCTCATGAAACGAATGATCCCCTCCGAATCGATCAGGATCAGGCTTTCATAAGGATTGTCCAGAAAGGCCATCAGAAGCTCTGTGGGAATATCCTCGATCGAAAACCCGCTGTCCGCTGAACCCTTAAGGCTTTTGTTCATTGACGGCCTCTCGCTGAATCATTCCAGCCCCCGATGGTGCTCTCCATAAAGAATTACTCAGCAAAATGCCGGTCCAGAAATCCTTTGATCGCAGGGGCAAATCCCGGCGTCTGGCTGGAGTCGCTGTGTCCGGCTCCCGGAGCCACATAAAGCTCTGCCTGGCCGGGTCTGAAACTGTTTTTCAGGGTATGGGCATAAGCCACGGGAAAGCGCTGATCTTTTTCCCCATGAATCATCATGACCGGCATCGTGATACCGGGCGCGATCCGGGCCGGGCTTGTCAGGTTGATATCGCTTCGGTAAAACAGATCCATCCAGAAAATAATGGCCGGTCCAAAACAGGTGCCGATCGTCCAGTTGAACCACCGGTAGAGGTTTAAAAGCGCTTTTTTGGTATCGGCATAGCATCCTTCAAGAAACAGGAGCTGGATGCGGTGGGGATTTCGGGCTGCCGCGAGAATAGACCCTCCGGCACCGGCTGAATGGCCATAGAGAATCACGGGTTTTCCCGCCCAGTCCAGAACCGCCTCGATATCTTCCGAGAATTTCATGGCATTCATGAATCGTCGGGGGCTTGAATTGCCGTGGTCCCGGGCGCTGTGCAGAATCGTCGTAAAGCCCATCCCGCCAAACACCCTGGCTCTGGCGACCATCCGGTTCCGGTTCCTTCCCCATCCATGGGCCAGAACCACCGTTCCCCTGGAAGGCCCGTCCGGCTCGATGCGCCAGAGTTCCAGCGAACCGCCGTCAATGGCCGGAATCCGGGTATCGAGAACCTTACCCCAGTCGGGTTGATCGGTTAACGGTTTTCTGGGATACTCCTGAACCAGATAGGTCAGGATCAGCGACAGGAGAATATAGATGCCGACCGGCCACAACAAGCCATATGTCAGTAAATCCATCATGGCTGCTCCGCCGGATTGACGCCCATCAGCTCGCGGCGTAGCAAATCCAGAGCCGTCATGGCAAAAATCTGCTTGTTCATTTCCCGATTTCTGAACCGGTACTGAAACCGGTATGCCCGGACATCAGCCGGAGTTGCCAGGCCGATGCAGACCGTACCCACGGGTTTTTCATCGGTACCCCCTCCCGGCCCGGCAATGCCGCTCGTGGCAAGGCCGTAGGTGGCGCCGGTGATCTGCCGGACCTTTAGTGCCATTTCGCGGGCGGTCTCTTCATGAACCGCGCCATGCCGATTCAAGATATCCTGAGAAACCCCCAGCAGGGCGACTTTGGCCTGATTGGCATACACCACGCCGGAGTAAAGAAAATAGTCGGAGCTTCCGGCAACATTGGTCAGCCAGTGAGCGATCAGCCCGCCCGTACAACTTTCGGCAACGGCCAGGGTTGATTTTTTTTGAGAAAGCAGGCGACCCACGACCGCTTCCATGGATTCCCCGTCGAAAGAAATGAGTTTATGGCCCAGTTTTTCCGAAACCCATCGGCTTGCGTCCCGAATCAGCACTTCCACCTGATTGGAATCGGTTCCGCGAAGATAGAACTTGACCTGAATTTCAGGGAATTTGGCGCGAAATCCCAGTTGAATCCCAGGGAATATCTTTGAAAAATCCTTAAGCCGTTCACCGGTCAGCGATTCGGTCAGACCAAAAGTGGTGAGGGTTTTGACCCGGCAAAACTGTCGGACCCCTCCCTGAAGCGCTTCGATTCGGGGAAGCACGGATTCCGAGAGCATCCGGCGCATTTCAGATGGAACGCCGGGCAGAAAAAAAAACAGACATCGCCCCAGTTTCATCATAAATCCCGGAGCGGTTCCAATGGGATTCGGCAGACAGGTCGAGCCTTCGGGAAGATAGGACTGTTTGATATTGGAAGCGGTGATCGGACGGTGAAAGGACCGGAAAAAAGCTTCAACAATCTCCAGGGCCTCCGGATCCTGAAAAAGCGGCACACCGGCGGCACTGGCTGCGGCTTCGGCGGTAAGGTCATCCGAAGTCGGGCCAAGCCCGCCGGTTACAATGGAAACGTCCGCACGGGATGCAATTTCCCGAAGCACGGAGACCATTACCGGAATCTCGTCGCCAACGGAATGATGCCGAACAACCGCAATGCCGGTTTCTTCCAGTTTTTGGGCAATATACGCCGAATTGCTGTCTACAAGCGTGCCGGACCGGATTTCATCTCCGGTGGCCAGAATTTCTGCGATCATGGGGATGTCTTTTGGGAGTCTGCGGGGGATGGCTTCGTAAAAAGTCCATCTGCTTCGTTGCACGGCATCCTTCGTCATTGCGGCGTACCCAAAAGTACGCCTCATTCCTCAGGATTTGCGCGCCTCGCATCTGGAGCTTTTTACTTTGCCATCCCAATTTTGACCTTTTATGAGTTCATCAATTTTAACTTTTACGACTTCATCAAGCTTTAAGCCTTATTTGGTGAGCTTGACAACCACGAAACCGGCGTTCATTCGCCAGATAAACATCTGAACAGCGTCGTTCATTTTCAGCTTGGACATCTGAGATGAATAATCCTGCACGGATTTGATTACATGATGATTGATTTCCTTGATTACATCCCCGGCCTGAACTCCGGCTTCCGCTGCCTTGCTGTCGGGTTCGATGCGTTCAACCAGGACACCCTCGGTAGGAGACAGATTCAATCGCTTGGCAATCTCCGGTGTCAGATTCGTTACCCGAATTCCCAGCTCATCTTCACGACCTTTTTCAGGGCTTTTTGAGGCCAGCTTGCTTTCTTCAGGGCGTTTGGCAACCTCAGCGGTAAAGGTCTGTTTTTTGTTGTTCCTGAGAACCTGTATCTTGACCTTTTCGCCGACGGAGATTCCGGCAACCATGCTAGTCAGATCTCTGCTGGTTTCCACCTTGCGGTCATTGACTTCAAGAATAATGTCATTTGCCTGAATGCCAGCCAGATCCGCTGGATCACCCTTGACAACTTCCATAACCAGGGCGCCTTTTTTGTCCTGAACGCCGTAGTATTCCGCCACGTCATCATTGATATCCGAGATGACAACCCCAAGCCAGCCACGCGTAACTTCCCCCTTGTTTTTAAGCTGATCGATCACCCCTTTGGCCAGATTGATCGGAATGGCAAAACCGATTCCCTGACCGCTGGCGATGATGGCGGTGTTGATCCCGACGACCTGCCCCTGCATATCAATCAAGGGTCCGCCGCTGTTGCCCGGATTGATGGAAGCATCGGTCTGTAGAAAATTATCATAAGGACCCGAGCCGATCACCCGGCCCTTGGCGCTGAGAATACCTGCCGTAACCGTCTGCTCCAGTCCAAACGGACTGCCGATGGCCATAACCCACTGCCCGACTTTCAGGTTGTTTGAATCGCCAAAAGCGATCACCGGCAGGTCATTCCCGGAAGGCACCTTGATGAGGGCAAGATCGGTGGAAGTATCTCTGCCGATGATTTCGGCGATATATTCTTTTCCATCCTTCAGCTTGACCTTGATCTTATCCGCGTTTTCAATCACATGATTGTTGGTGACGATAAAGCCGTCCTTATCGATGATGAAACCAGAACCCAGGCTTCGTTCCTTATGGTCTTTCTGAGGCTGTTCGCCAAAAAACTTTTCAAAAAAATCATTGAAGCGATCATCATTTCCATAGGGATTCTGGTTAAAATGGCGATAGACCCGGCCACCGCCCTGAACGGTTTTCTCGGTTCGCACGTTAACAACCGCCGGGCTGACCATCTCCGCAAGGGAACTGAAACTCTCTGGGACCATGACAACATCGCCGGTTTTAGCCTCTGCGCAAATAGAGGTTCCCAGAAGGAAAACCAAACCGATCAGAACAGTTCCAAGTAAAAAGCCGGAAATAGAATAACGCCAGTTAAAACCATCGTGTTGACCAAGCATAATCGCCTCCATCATTATGAGTAATGTTACCGAATGGTTGCAGCAAAATAGGACAAAACCCGGCAAAACCGAGCATTCACCATTCTGCTTCAGCATTGGGTATCAAGATAATTCAGCTTCTCTTGATGTCAACTCAGATACGATTCCCTACCCCAATTCCCTGACATAGATGATCCTTAAATCATAAAGGATACTTTTCAGCATGGTGGCTTCGTCCTGAGTCAGATTCCCGCGCGTTTTTTCCTCGAGCATGGCCAGAACGTCAATCGTCTGTTTGGCCAGGAGCAAATTCTTGGTCCGCCTGCCCGCGCCAGGCTCGTCGATGATTCCCAGATTCGCCAGAACAGCGGAATTCAATGAGACGATAAATGTGGAAAAGGTAATGATGGGCAGCTTGAAAGAGGATTTTTCCTTGGTGGAATCGCCGCTTTCCGTCGTTACTTCCGGCATGATAATTCTCCTGATAAACGGTTATGAACTCAGCCTCAAGTGAACACAAAAATAATGTTTGATAATGAACTGACATCAGCTCGGAGCTGCCCGTAGGGCCAAACTAAAACTCCAGAGGAATCGCCATATTGACCGAAGGCAGGGAACGCAATTCATCAATCACCGAATCCGGAATGGGAGTATCGGTGCACAGAAAAATGATATTCCGGTTTCCTTCTTCCTCCTGCCCGACCTGCATCCGGCCGATGTTGATCTTGTGTTTTCCCAGGCAGGTTCCGATCTCGCCGATGGAGCCCGGCTTGTCGATATTGTGAATCAATGCCAGATGGCCGATCGGAATCATTTCCAGCCTGAACGTGTTGATGCGGACGATCCGGGATTCTTTTTTGCCAAAGAGGGTGCCGGCAACGGTATTGGTCATCTCGGAGGTAATGGCTTTTACGGTAATCAGATTGACATAATCCTCGGACTCAAAACTGACCGTCTCCGTAATCTTAATCCCGCGTTCCTTGGCAATGATACGGGCATTCACAAAATTCACATCGTCCTTGACCGCGGCCATCAGCATTCCCCGGAGAACCGCGGTTGAAACCGGAGTCAGATCCAGACCCTGAAAATCTCCCGCAAACTCGATGATGACTTCCTTGAGAGGCCCGCGAATAAGCTGGGACTGAAGTTTTCCGATCTGATCGGCCAGCGACAGAAACGGCCCCAGCTTGACCAGCAGCTCTCCGGTGATCGAGGGAACATTGACCGCGTTTCGAATGGTGCCATTTTTTAAATAATCAATGATCTGCTCGGCAATGGCAACCGCCACATTGGTCTGGGCTTCCTGGGTGGAGGCGCCCAGATGCGGTGTGCCGATCACCCGGTCCAGTTCAAACAGGGGGGATTTGCCGGGAGGTTCCGTTGCAAAAACATCCAGGGCAGCGCCGCCGACTTTTCCGGACTTGATGGCATCGACCAGATCCGCTTCCTCCACGATACCGCCACGGGCGCAATTGATGATCATGACCCCGTCTTTCATCTGATCAAAAGCGGATTTATTCAAGAACCCGAGGGTGTCTTTCAATTTGGGCACATGAACGGTAATGTAATCGGAAAGTGAATACAGGGTTTCCAGGGAAACACATTCAAAGCCGGCTTTTTCAATGAGGTCCCGGGTGACAAACGGATCATAGACAATGACCCGCATTTTAAGCCCCCTGGCACGGTCCGCCACGATCGATCCGATTTTACCAAATCCGATGACCCCCAGGACTTTATTAAAGATTTCCCTTCCCTGAAGATTCTTTTTTTCCCATCTGCCCGCTTTTAAAGCGGCAGTTCCCTGAGGGATGTTCCGGGTCAGTGCAAGCATCATGGAAATGGCATGCTCGGCCGTTGTCACCACATTTCCGCCCGGCGTGTTCATCACGATGATACCCTGTTTGGTTGCCGCCGGAATATCGACATTGTCCAGTCCGATGCCGGCACGGCCCACAACCTTCAGATTGGTTCCCGCCTTAATAATCTCCGCGGTTACTTTGGTGGCACTTCGTATCACCAGCGCGTCATATTCATGGATGATGCTTTTAAGCTCATCCGGAGACAGCCCTGTCTTGACATCCACCTCGATCCCCTCTTCCTTTTGAAACATTTCGATGCCGATTTCACCCAGATTATCACTGACCAGTACTTTCATTATGTTCTCCCTAACCACAACTTGATAGAATAATATTTGATGGCTTCGTAAAAAGCCCAATATCTGCGTTGAGCTTCATCCTTCGTCATTGCGGCGTACTCGTCGTACGCCTCACAGACAGGATCTGCTCGCCTTGATCTTGAACTTTTTATTTTGCCATCCTAATTTTGACTTTTTACGAAATCATCAGGTTCGTAATATAGATTCACGACAAAATCAATTAAAATACAATACCGGCATATCCCACAAAACTTTCTCCGGGGCTTTTTTCATGGCTGGTTGCATAAGTCACCAGCTTGGATCGAACCGCCCCCAGTGCCATCCCCGCGGACAGCGCCGCGGCGGCAGCCCCCGCGCAGCAGGCATTGTGATTTTCCCGGGCCTCTTCAATGATGCTAAGCGGATTCATGGATAAGATGGCGTCAATGACGCTGCGATCGTTTGAATCGCGGGCCCACTGCAGGGCGGCCTTGCCCCGGCCCTGCGGGGTATAGCCGTAGTTGGGACCATAATGCGTTAAATCCGTTGAGCCCAGAACAACAATGTTTAATCCCATTTTCCGTGCCACAGCAGCCACGGTTTTTCCCATCTCGACCGATTTTGGAGAAGGCGGAGCCCCAATGGGAACAATTTTAATGTGATTCCAAAAATACTTGATAAAGGGGAGCTGAACCTCAATGGTATTGTCCGGAACATCGTCTTCGGATGCTTCGGTTTCAAACGGGACCAGCAGAGACAGCTCCCGGGCGAGGGGTTCGTGAATGGCGACATTCCCCAAGGGGGTTTCCCAGGCTCCTTCTTTCATGATGGTAAAGGGTGCGTCCGGATACAAATGGGTTCCAAAAATCACCAGCGCATCCGGCGAAGAGACCCCACTGCTCAACAAACGGATGACATCGCAGGCAATGTTCCCGGAATAATACCAGCCTGCGTGGGGAACAATCCCCCCGACAACCGGACAGGACGGGTCAGGCAATACGGTTGAGTTTTTGATAAAAAATTCAATCTCCTGCCGACACCCCGAAGCCGTGCCCGAATACCATGTTCCGGACAGCATCGCTCGTCTGGTTTTCATAACGCCTTATCTCCTTCTTGACCTTTAACATCAGGTTTACTATGTAAGATGGACTTTAGTCAAAATCGTTCTTATTGTTTATCACCTTTTCAGGGGGATAAAATCAACGTTTTTATTTAATGGGTAAAGTATCAGGAGGCAGTTATGTGGGAATATACGGATAAGGTAAAAGATCATTTTCTCAATCCCCGAAATGTCGGAGAAATTGAGAATCCGGATGGGGTTGGAGAGGTCGGATCACTGGCTTGCGGAGACGCCCTGACCCTGTATTTTAAACTGGATGATCAGCAGCGGATCAAGGAAGCCAAATTCAAGACATTTGGTTGCGCCAGCGCCATAGCCTCCTCTTCCGCCCTGACCGAAATGCTGATCGGCAAGACGCTGGAAGAGGCCGAAACGATAACCAATGAAAACATTGCCGATTATCTGGGCGGATTGCCCAAAGAAAAAATGCACTGCTCGGTCATGGGACGGGATGCCCTGGAAAAGGCCATCACCTGCTATCGTGGAAGCGCCGAAAAAAAGATCGAAGGCGAGATTGTCTGCGAATGTTTTGGCGTTACCGACATTCAGATTGAACGGGCTGTCCGTGAAAACCATTTGACGACCATCGAGCAGGTCACGGATTATGTCAAGGCAGGCGGCGGGTGCGGGAACTGCCATGAAAAGATTCAGGAGATCATCAATACGGTTCTGGGCAAAGAAGTGCCGGCCAGAAAAAAATCGCCGGTACTTACCAATCTCCAAAAAATCAAGCTGATCGAACAAACCCTGGAACGCGAGATTAAACCGGCATTGAACAAGGATGGCGGGGACATCGAACTGATCGATGTTTCCGGAAACATCGTACAGGTCCGACTTCGGGGTACCTGCGCAACCTGCAAAAAATCACAGATTACACTCAAGAATTATGTTGAAGCCAAACTTCGCGAACTGGTAACGCCCGAACTCGTGGTTGAGGAGGTCACCCTATGAACCCGCTCTATTTTGATAACAATGCCACCACGCGGGTCGCTCCCGAAGTGGTTGAAGCCATGCTTCCCTATTTTACCGAATACTACGGGAATCCATCCAGCATGCATACATTCGGGGGAACCGTGGGCCGTCAGATCAACGACGCCAGGGCAAAACTGGCCGATCTTCTGGGCGCATCCCCCGAAGAAATCGTTTTCACCAGCTGCGGCTCGGAAAGCGACAACACCGCCATCATGGCGGCCCTTCGATCCAACCCGGAGAAAAAGCACATCATCACTTCCCGGGTCGAGCATCCTGCGATAAAAAATCTCTGCGAATACCTTGCCAAAACCGGCTATCGGGTCACCTTCGTTCCGGTTGACCACAAGGGCCGGCTCGACATGGAATACTTGACCCGCCATCTGACCGATGACACGGCCATTGCCAGCTTCATGTGGGCCAATAACGAAACCGGCGTGATTTTCCCTATTAATGACATTGCCGGGATTCTGTCGGAAAGGGGCATTATTTTTCATACCGACGCGGTTCAGGCCGTTGGCAAGGTCCCCATTGATGTCAAAAAAACCCGGATTGACATGTTGTCGCTGTCCGGTCACAAGCTTCATGCGCCAAAAGGCATCGGCGCACTGTATGTGAGAAAAGGCACCAAATTCTCTCCCTTTCTGATCGGCGGTCATCAGGAAAAAGGCAGGCGGGGCGGTACGGAGAACGTGGCCTCCATTATCGGCCTTGGTAGGGCCAGCGATTTTGTGACCGCCCACATGGTGGAAGAAAATACCCGTGTCAAGTCCCTCAGGGATAAGCTGGAAACTCAGCTTGTCCAGAAGATTCCCAATACCTTTGTCAATGGCGATACGGACAACCGGCTTCCCAACACGAGCAGTATTGCCTTTGAATTCGTGGAAGGAGAGTCCATTCTTCTGATGATGAATGAATTCGGCATCTGCGCATCTTCCGGCTCTGCCTGTACTTCCGGGTCCCTGGAGCCGTCGCATGTGCTTCGCGCCATGGGGGTTCCGTTCACCGCGGCACACGGAACCATCCGTTTCAGTCTCAGCATCTACAATACCGAACCGGAAATCGATCTAATCGTTGATAAACTTCCGCCCATCATCGCGCGTCTGCGGGCCATGTCGCCGTTCTGGAAAGGAACCTGTAGCAGCGCCACTTGATCCGGCATCTTTACAACGTCCATACATTTCACCCCCAAACATGAAAAAGAGTTCTTCCCCCTTTGAAAAAGGGGGACCGAGGGAATTTATCATCAAGGTATGAAATGAAAATTGCCATTGCTCAGATCAATCCGGTTATTGGAGACTTTTCTCACAACTGCCATCAAATGATCCGCTACTCGGAAAAGGCAAAAGACCGCAATTGCGATCTGATCGTCTTTTCCGAGCTGGTGATTTCGGGATATCCCCCCCGCGATCTTCTGGAGAAGACGGATTTTATCCAGTCTAACCTTGACGCCCTGCAATACGTCATGCAACAGATTAAGGATATCGGAGTAATCTGCGGATATGTGGAAAAAAATCCCGCGGATCAGGGAAATCCACTCTTTAATGCCGCGGTGCTGTTTGAAGACGGCCGGATGCTTCATAATGTCCGCAAGAGACTGTTGCCGACCTATGATGTGTTTGATGAAAGGCGGTATTTTGAGCCTGGCGAAGAGAGCCGGGTTTTTGTTTATAAAGGGCGAAAGATCGGATTGACTATCTGTGAGGACGCCTGGAACGATCAGGATATTTTTCAAAAACGCTTCTATCCCATCGATCCGGTCGCGCTTCTGGTGCAGGACGGGGCGGATCTGATCATCAACCTTTCCGCGTCCGTTTACCATGCCGGCAAATCCGATTTCAGAGCCCGCATGCTGGGATCCATTGCCGGAAAATACGGCGTTCCCCTGATATATGCCAATCAGGTGGGCGGTAATGACAGCGTTTTGTTTGACGGAGCCAGCATGGCTTTTGATGCCAGCGGCGCAATAATCGCTCAGGCAGCGGATTTTGAAGAAGATCTGGTGGCCGTGGATTTGAAACTCCCCGGCAGCCGGGAAATCCATCCTGTTTCAGAATCCCGGACCGCTTCGGTGTTAAAGGCCCTGGTTACCGGCACCCGGGATTATGTAATAAAATGCGGTTTTTCCCGAACGGTCGTGGGCCTCAGCGGCGGGATCGACTCCGCACTGACACTGGTGATCGCAGAGATGGCACTCGGCAGGGAAAACGTTTCGGCCGTGTTCATGCCATCGCCTTATACCTCCGCAGATAATTACGAGGATACCGCAGAACTCTGCCGGCGGCTTGACATCAAACTGACCACCATTCCGATCGACGGCATTTTCAGGGAATTCACGGCCGTCCTGTCCCCCGGCTTCAAGAGCGATGATCCGGGAATCGCCGAGCAGAATATTCAGGCCAGAATCCGGGGAACCCTGCTGATGGCCATTTCAAACATGAACGGCAGCCTGGTGCTTTCCACCGGAAACAAATCCGAGCTTGCCGTGGGCTACTGTACGCTCTACGGGGATATGAACGGCGGCCTTGCAGTGATATCGGACGTTCCCAAGACCCTGGTGTACGATCTATCCCGATACATCAATACCCAAAACCCCGTCATCCCCGAGCGCATCCTGGAAAAAGCACCATCTGCCGAACTCAAACCGGATCAGACCGATCAGGACGATCTGCCGCCGTATGAAGTGCTGGATGCCATCCTCAAAGCCGGCATCGAAGATCTCAAGTCGTTTGAGGACATTGTCGCCATGGGCTTTGATCCGATTCTGGTCCGGGATATCCTTTCCCGAATCGACCGCAACGAATACAAGCGCAATCAGGCGGCCCCCGGCCTTAAAGTCACCTCCAAAGCCTTTGGATACGGCAGAAGATATCCCCTGGCCAAACGCCTGACCGGACATTAATGATTCCGACACAATCCACAGGAGGCAAAAAAAATGGACAGACGCGATTTTTTTAAAACATCGTTTTATCTGAGTGCATTCGCCATGGTACAACTGGCCGGAATCGGCTGTTCGCGCCAGTCGGGAACCACGGAGCCGGCATCAGGAATAAGTTCTCTTCCCTATCATAATGACGCCCTGGAGCCCTACATTTCTTCCCGCACCATTGAATTTCATTATGGCAAGCACCATCAGGGATATGCGGCCAACACTTTGAAACTGATTGCCGGAACGAATCTATCGAAACTGCCGCTTAAGGAAATCATCCAAAAGTCGCATGAGATTAAAGAGCTTGTTTCCACTTACAACAATGCCGCTCAGCTCTTTAACCATAATTTTTATTGGCAATGCATGAAACCAAATGGCGGCGGAAAGCCTCAGGGCAAAATCCTTCAGGCCATTGAGCAATCTTTTGGCAGTTTTGATGCGTTTGCAAAAACATTTTCGGAATCCGCTGCCTCCCAGTTTGGCAGCGGATGGACCTGGCTGGTGAAAGACGGCAATCAATTAAAAGTGATCAATACCGGCAATGCCGACACGCCGGCTGCCATGGGAATGGCCCCGCTTTTAACGATTGATGTGTGGGAACATGCCTATTATCTGGACTATCAGAATCGCCGGGCCGACTATATTCGGGCGTTCATGGATCATCTTATCAACTGGGAATTCGCCGGGAAAAACCTGGAACTGGCCGGATGATCGCCGAATGACCAATTGAAAAATATGGATATTGTCTTTCTGAACTGGTCTTGACATCAGTCGTACCAGTATTATTTTTCAGTCAGCCGAATCATAATGAGGTCGTTATTGAACAAAACCGAAAGAATTTTACAATGAATTGAAGGAGATCCTTCTGGCACATGAGCAACACCCATTCCACTCGAAAAAAAACTGAAAAATCATCTCCCGATGCGGATACCCTCAAACCCCTTGCTGATGAAAAATCTCTCGAAATTGAAGCTGTTTCCGATCCTGTCAAGGAATTGGAAAATCGATGTGAAACGGCTGAGCAGGAGTCCAGGCAACATTATGAGCGTTTGCTCAGGGTCTCTGCTGATTTCGAGAATTTCAAGAAACGCTCGTTCAGGGAAGCTGATGATTTCAGAAAGTACGCCAACGAACTGCTGCTTCTGGAGCTGCTTTCGGTCGTGGATAATCTGGAACGCGCCATTCAATCCACCAGCACCGAAAATAACGCAGCCGGATGCGTCATTGAGGGTGTTGAGATGACCTTGAAGGCCCTGTTGAAGATTTTTGAAAGATTTTCAGTCAAACTCATTGAAGCTGTCGGAAAACCCTTTGATCCCAATTTTCACCAGGCCATGATGCAGGAAGCATCGGATTTATACCCTGAAAACACCATCGTCCGTGAGTTTCAGAAAGGCTACCTGCTTCACGACAGGCTTTTGCGGCCTTCCATGGTGGTGGTTTCCAAAGGACCCGGCAAAACCGAATAACAACCATACGGCAGCTCGGGCATCACTTGTTCCGGCTGCAACACATATTGTTAAAGAGTTTTTCTTTTATATATTCAAGGAGGATTACCCATGGGCAAGATTATTGGAATTGATTTAGGAACCACCAACTCATGTGTGGCCATCATGGAAGGGGGCGAGGCCAAAGTATTGACCAATGCCGAAGGCGGTCGCACCACCCCATCGATTGTGGCGATTTCAGAAAGCGGAGAGCGTCTTGTCGGGCAGATTGCCAAACGCCAGGCCATTACTAACCCGGAAAATACCGTTTTTGCCGTCAAACGGCTGATTGGCCGTAAATTTCAGACTCCGGAAGTGCAAAGAGACATCAAGGTTCTTCCCTACAAACTGGAAGAAGCCAGCAACGGAGATGTTCGCATTAATCTGCGGGACAAGAACCTGAGTCCGGCGGAAATTTCTTCGTATATTCTGGCCAATATCAAGAAGACCGCCGAGGATTATCTGGGAGAGCCCATTACAGATGCCGTCATTACGGTTCCGGCATATTTTAATGACAGCCAGCGCCAGGCCACAAAAGATGCCGGAAAAATTGCCGGACTGAATGTGCTTCGCATCATCAACGAACCGACTGCGGCATCGCTGGCTTATGGGCTGGACAAGAAAAAGGAAGAAAAAATTGCGGTTTTTGACCTGGGCGGCGGAACATTTGACGTATCCATTCTGGAGATCGGCGAAGGTGTATTTGAAGTCAAATCCACAAACGGCGACACCCATCTGGGCGGCGAGGATTTTGACCTTCGGCTGATTGAATACCTGGCCAGCGAATTTAAAAAAGAACAGGGAATCGACATTCGAAGCGACAAAATGGCCCTTCAACGCCTGAAAGAGGCGGCGGAAAAAGCCAAAATGGAGCTTTCAACTTCCATGGAAACCGATGTCAACCTTCCGTTTATCACCGCGGACGCCAATGGCCCCAAACACCTGAATATTCGGATCACCCGGGCAAAACTGGAAGCCCTGGTTTCGGACCTGCTGGATAACCTTGAAGGCCCCTGTCGAATGGCACTGAAAGATGCCGGCATGACCCCCAGCGACATTCAGGAAGTGGTTCTGGTCGGCGGCATGACCCGCATGCCGGCGGTTCAGGATCGGGTAAAACGTATTTTTGGCAAGGAACCCCACAAGGGCGTTAACCCGGATGAGGTTGTGGCCATCGGAGCCGCCATTCAAGGCGGGGTTCTGGGCGGAGACGTCAAGGATGTTCTGCTTCTGGATGTGACGCCGCTGTCACTCGGTATTGAAACGCTTGGCGGCGTGATGACCCGGTTGATTGAAAAGAACACCACCATCCCCACCAAAAAAAGCCAGGTGTTCTCCACAGCCGCTGACAACCAGCCCGCGGTATCCATACATGTGCTTCAGGGCGAACGGGAAATGGCAAACGGGAACAAAACCCTGGGCCGTTTTGAGCTGGTCGGAATTCCGCCCGCGCCGCGAGGCGTTCCTCAGGTCGAAGTGACCTTTGACATTGACGCCAACGGCATCGTGAATGTTTCCGCAAAAGATCTGGGAACCGGCAAGGAACAGTCCATCAAGATTACGGCCTCCAGCGGGCTGAATAAAGATGAAATCAATCAACTGATCCGGGATGCCGAACTGCATGCCGAAGAAGACAAGAAGAAAAAAGAGCTGGTCGAGGCGCGTAATGCCGCAGACACGCTGATCTATTCCACAGAGAAGTCCATGAAGGATCTGGGGGACAAAGTGGACGGCGCAACCCGCAGCCAAGTGGAAGCCGCGGTCACGCCGCTTAAAAAAGCGATGGAAGGCGACGACATTGAGCAAATCAAGCGCCTGACCGATCAGCTCATGCAGGCATCTCACAAGGTTGCTGAAGCCATGTATCAGAAAGCATCTCAGTCCGGCGATCCTGCTGAAGGCGCCGCGGGAGGTCCCGGATCAGAGGGCCATTCGTCAACAAAACCGGCTGATGATGATGTGGTGGACGCGGATTTTGAGGAAGTCAAAGGGAAGAAATAACCGCACGACAGACTGAAGACAGATAACAGACGACTGAAGGCTGAAGGAATATGGGCACGGTTGCAACACCGATTTTGCTTATAGCCTTCAGCCTTTTTTATCTTTTATCTTCTGTCGCCTGCCTCTTGTCATCCATCATCTGCCTTATTCGATCTTGAAGCTTTCCGCGTTTCCGGCATATTCTTTCCGCAGCTTTGGTTTTTCGATTTTTCCGGTCGGATTTCGCGGAACTGTTGCAAAAATAATCTTGCGGGGTCTTTTGTATCGGGGAAGATTATTGCAGAATGCATTGATTTCATCCTTGGTCAGATCTTGACCCGGTTTTACCTGAACAATTGCGGTGGCAATCTCTCCCAGACGAAAACTGGGAAGACCGATGACCGCAACGTCCTGAACTTTGGGATGAGATTGAAGCCAGTCTTCGATTTCTACCGGATAAATGTTTTCCCCGCCGGTAATGATCACATCTTTTTTCCGGTCCACCAGCCAGATAAAACCCTCTTCATCCTCTCTGGCAATATCCCCTGTCATGAGCCACCCATCCACCAATACACTCCGTGTTGCCTCCGCATTACGATAGTATTCCTTCATCACCCCCGGACCCTTGATCATGAGCTCTCCGGGATTTCCTTTATCAACAGGGTTCAGATTGGCATCAATGATTTGATATTCCCAGTCAAAGCCCGGCCGGCCGATGGCGCCGACCTTGTGCATGTTTTCCAGGCCAAGATGCACGCAGCCGGGCCCCGTGGACTCCGTAAGTCCGTAATTGGTATCGTATTCATGTTGGGGAAAGACCTTTTTCCATTCCCGGATCAGGCTGGGCGGAACCGGCTGGGCCCCGATATGCATCAGCCGCCACTGATTCAGATGATAATTCTTCAGTTTTATCTCGCCGCTTTCAATGGCAAACAAAATATCCAGGGCCCAGGGAACCAATAACCAGACAATGGTCACATTTTCCTCGGAAATTATCTGAATGATCTGTCGGGGTTCAACACCTTTTAAAATCACCGCCTTTGCGCCGACAATAAAATTGCCGAACCAGTGCATCTTGGCGCCGGTGTGATAAAGGGGAGGAAGACAGAGAAAATTATCGGAATGGCTCTGGCGGTGGTGGTGATTTTCAACCACGCAGGCAAACTCCAGATTTCGATGGGTCAGCAGCGTTGCCTTGGGCGCGCCTGTGGTACCGGATGTAAAATAAAGCCCGGCTTCGTCGGTCAATTGGATCAAGATTGCCGGATCTTCGGGCGCAAAGGACGCGATCACCTCCGGATAGGGTTCCGCATAGGCGGGTCGGATCGACTCGTCCCCGACAAACCAGTAAGTCTCAAGGAAAGGATCCATTTTCGCCTTGATGGTTTCAACCCGTTCGATGAATTCCGGACCGAATATAAAAGCCTTGGCCTCAGCGGTTTCAACACACTGCAAAATGGTGGCGGCATCAAAGCGGAAGTTCAGCGGAACAACCCACGCGCCGGTGCGCAGGATGCCAAAATAGATGGGAAGCCATTCAATGCAATTGGTCATGAGCTGAACGACTTTATCACCCTTTCGGATTCCGCGGCTGATCAGGGCTTGAGCGATCCGGTTGGAACAGTCATCAAATTCTTTCCAGGTGATTTCCACCCTGCGGTTTTTTGCCGGTTCCCGCTCGATCAATGCGGTTTCCGCCCCATACATCCGGGCGTTTCTGGCCAGTATTTCTGTAATCAGCATCGGTTTCCTTCTTTTGTCATGCATTTTTACCCTGCCAGGAATCACGATTTACCAGCGTTTCCTGTATCATTGAAAAAGTTTGCGATTTTTGCAGAGACCATAAAGGAACAACCAGTTCTTCGGGATGGGGATCTCCGGTCAATCTCTGAATGACCGTTTCTCTGGGAAGCAGTTCCAGAACATCGCAGACGATATCCACATATTCCTGCTGCCCCAGACACCGGTACTGCCCCTGCAGGTAAAGGGCTTCAAGCGCTGTTCCCTTGACGACATACAACAGATGAAGCTTGACGCCGTCAATTCCCATGCCAGCAATGATTTTGGCGGACTTCAGCATCATCTCCCGGGTTTCTCCGGGAAGCCCCAGGATCAGGTGGGTACAGATTTTAATTCCCCGGTTCCGGGTCAATGCCACGGCTTTTTGAAAACTGTTAAAGTCATGTCCCCGATTAATCCGCCGCAGGGTTGGATTGTGTGCGGACTGAAGACCGTATTCAATCCATACCAGATACGGGTCCGTATAACTTTCAAGAAGATCGAGAATTGCCGCATCCACGCAGTCCGGGCGGGTTCCGATGGCCAGGCCTACAACTCCCGGAACCGTCAGCGCCTCATCATAGAAGCGTTTTAAAATGGAAACCGGCGCATAAGTATTGGAAAAAGATTGAAAGTAGGCTATATATTTTGTGGCCTTGTATCGTTTTGCCATCAGCACCTTGCTGCGGACCACCTGCTCGGCAACCGAAATCCCTTGAGCAAACGCGCCGGTGCCGGACCCCCTGGCATTGCAATAAATGCAGCCGCCCGTACCGATGCGCCCATCCCGATTGGGGCAGGTCAGACCGGCGTCAATCGAGATTTTCTGGACCCTGCAACCGAAGATCTGTCGCAAATAGGAGTTGTAGTCAGTATAGCGTTTATCCATGATTTGACTTTTTTATAAAGTCATTATTTTTATCATACCAAAGGGCTTTTACCAATGGTTTTCTATACAAAACATTACGATATTATTGTGGTCGGGGCCGGACACGCCGGCTGTGAAGCGGCTCTGGCTGCAGCGCGAATGGGATGCTCGGTTCTGCTTCTGGCAATTGATCTGGATAAGGTTGCAACCATGCCATGCAGCCCTTCCATCGGCGGCATGGCCAAGGGTCAACTTGTCAAGGAAATCGATGCGCTCGGCGGAGAAATGGCCAGAATTGCCGATCAAACCGCCATCCAGTACCGGACATTGAATACCAAGAAAGGCCCCGCGGTTCACTCTTCCCGCACCCAGAATGACAAAAGCCGGTACCATACCCTGATGAAATCCGTTGTCGAGCGCCAGCCGAACCTGGATCTGAAACAGGCCATGGTGGAACGACTGGTGATTGAAGGCAATGGCGTTGTGGGCATTGAAGATCACACCGGCTTTGGATATCGCACTCAGAGCGTTATTCTGGCAACTGGCACGTTTCTGAGCGGACTGGTTCACGTTGGATTTCGGTCCATGCAGGCGGGAAGAGCCGGTGAATTTGCCTCCTATAGCCTTCCGGAACATCTGAAAGCCCTGGGGTTTACCCTCGGACGGATGAAAACCGGAACCCCCCCGCGGCTAAAAAAATCCAGCATCGATTTTACAAAATTTGCGGCCCAGGGGTCTGAAGAAAATCCCAAATTGTTTTCATATTTTTCCAGAAAAATTGCACTGCCTCAGGTTGAAAGCTTTATGGGTTATACCAATCCGAGGTGTCATCAGATTGTTCAGAACAACATCGGGCGATCAGCGCTTTATGGGGGCGTTATTCAGGGAGTTTCCGCCAGGTACTGTCCGTCTTTTGAAGACAAGATCGTAAAATTTCCTGAAAGAGACCGGCATCATGTCATACTGGAAGCAGAAGGACTGGATACGGAAGAAATTTATGCCAGCGGCCTGGGGAACAGTCTTCCCCTGGAAGTACAGATTGAAGTGGTCCGCTCTGTAGACGGCCTTGAGAATGCCGAAATCATGCGGCCGGCATATGCGATTGAATACGATTATGTCAATCCGATTCAGTTGAAACCCACACTGGAAACCAAATTATATTCAGGCCTTTATCTGGCTGGTCAGATCAACGGAACATCCGGATACGAAGAAGCGGCTGCCCAGGGGCTGTGGGCCGGTATTAATGCCGCCTGTAAAATTCAAAAAAGGCCGCCGTTTATCCTGGACAGATCCCAGGCTTATATGGGGGTGTTAATAGACGATCTGGTCACCCGGGGAACCCGGGAGCCCTACCGCATGTTCACATCCCGGGCAGAATACCGCCTGATGCTTCGCGAAGACAATGCTGACCTGCGTCTGATGGAAACCGGCTTTGAACTCGGACTCATTGACCACAATACCCTGACAGATATCAAAGAACGAAAAAGAGAAATTGAAAATGAGATTCAACGTGTCAAGACAACGGTCATCAAACCCACGGATGCCGTCAACGCCTATCTGATCGGCCAGGAGACCAAACCCATTGACAACGGAATTCATCTGGATCATCTGCTGAAACGGGCGGAACTGGACTACCGGGTTGTGGAAACTTTGGCGCCCGCCGCACAGCCCCTGTCTTTTAAAATCAGTCAGCAGGTTGAGATTGAAATCAAGTATGAAGGCTATATCCAGCGACAATACCGAGAAATCGATAAATTCAAAAATCTCGAACGCATGAAAATTCCTGAATTCTTGAATTATGCTGACATTCATGGACTTTCCAATGAATTAAAAGAAAAACTTGAAGCAGTGAAACCCGCATCACTGGGTCAGGCATCCCGGATTGACGGCATGACGCCTTCCGCCATCTCGGTATTAATGATTGCGCTGAAGGTATTTGACAGACATGCAGCACTTTCTACTTGACTAATATTCTTGACATGTTACAGCTATAAACATATTGTTAAACGATAAAGTAAATCAATTTCCAGGAAAAAGACAAAGGATTAGCCCTTCGAATCTTTTCTTTTCCCGCGCTTGCCGATCCTGAACAGGCTGGGGAAAACCATCAGGGCAGGCATCGTTCTAAAAGAACAACAATAACCATCAAGGATTTTTACGATGGCTGAAACAGATTATTATAAAGCATTAGGTGTTAATAAGACCGCTACCGATGACGAAATCAAAAAATCGTACCGGAAACTTGCGATGAAGTACCATCCTGACCACGCCAAGGAAGACAAGGCTGCCGAGGAAAAATTCAAGCAGGTCAGCGAAGCCTATGCGGTGCTGAGTGACAAGGAAAAACGCCAGCAGTATGATACCTTCGGCTCCAGTGGATTCCAGCAGCGATACTCGCAGGAAGATATTTTCAAGGGGTTCGACATGGAAGACATCTTACGCGGGTTCGGGCTTGGAGGCGCTGGTGCTTCTATGGGAAGAAAAGGTGGGGGAAGGAAATTCTCTTTTGGGGGGGGATCCCCTTTTGGAAATTTTTCCGGCCAGCAAGCGCCCATCAAAGGATCGGATCTGGTGTACGAATTGCCGCTCACACTTCAGGAAGTTGTTTTGGGTGCCAGCAAGCAAGTGAGCTTTCAACATGGCCCCCAGTCTGAAAATTTAACGGTCAAAATTCCCAAAGGTTTGATCAGCGGCAAAAAATTGCGGATCTCCGGAAAAGGCGAATCCGGTCCTTACGGCGGCCCTGCCGGAGATCTATACATAAAAGCCAAAATCCTTGATGATCCGATGTTTGACGTCAAGGGCCACGACTTGTACATCAAACGCAGCATCAAACTTACCGAGGCGATATTGGGCATCACGCTGGCCATTCCCACAATTGATGGGAAAGAACTCAGCCTCAAAATTCCCGCCGGGGTCAAACACAAAACACAGATGAGGCTTGCAGGCAACGGTCTTCCCTATATGAATGAAGAAATCAGAGGGGATCTGTATGTACAGATAGATGTCCAAATGCCAAAACATTTGAACAAGGAACAAAAGAAGCTAATTGAACAATTAGCGGAAACCGGATTGTAATTATGACGACTCCGGAGCTAGTTCCTGTACTGACCAAAGAAGAAATTCAACAAAAAATAATTGTTCTTGCTGGGATGATTTCCAGAGATTATGCGGGAAAAGAGCTGTTACTGATTGGCATTTTGAAAGGGTCTTTCATTTTTCTTTCGGATCTGGTCAGACATCTTTCTATTCCGGCGCAGATTGATTTTATCCGTGCATCCAGCTATGCCGATACGATGTCTTCCTCCGGCACGATCACATTAACTCAGCCTGTCCAGATTGATGTTAAAAACAGGCATCTTCTTCTGGTTGAAGATATTGTGGATACCGGTCTGACATTATCCTGTATTAAGGATTATTTTCGATTGCAGGGGGCTGCATCCATTAAGATCTGTGCTTTTATTGATAAATATGAAAGGCGAGAGGCGAATATTCCGGTTGACTATACATGCCACACAACCCATGAAGGATTTCTGGTGGGTTATGGCCTGGATTATGCTGAGAACTACAGGTGTTTACCGGGCATATATCATCTAAAAATGTAACCAGCGAGGCAAAATGTCATGATTGTAACCTGTGAAGCGTGCAGTACAAGATTTAACCTAAAAGATGAACTCCTCAAACCATCAGGTACAAAAGTACGATGTTCAAAATGTCATAAAGTCTTCAGGGTTTATCCGCCCATTACAGAGGAGTTCTCTCTCGCGCCTCCCGCGGAGACTCCCGACATTAACCTCGAAATTTCTTCCAACCCTCCCTCTTTTGAATTTTCTCAACTCAATGAACACGAAGCTCTGAAGATTACGCTTTCGGATCATTCTTCTAAAACGTCTTCTTCTCCAAAAGAATATTTGGATATGACCGAATACGATTTTACGGAAATCGACAAATTGATTCAGTCGGATAAACCCGATAACTCAGAGTTCCATGAATCAGAAAATGATCTCTTGATTCTCCCGGAAGATCTGGCGCCTGAATCCTCCGTTTCAGGTGTTGAGCCTCCTGGGGCTCAAGTTTCTTCCGAAGAAATGGATAAACTGCTGGAAATTGATCTTTCGAATCTTTCACTGGATGATCTCGGCTCTGATTTGCAGGCGTCCCCTTCTGATCAAAACTTTGAAAATCAGCTTACAGGTATGGATTTGACACTTGATACAAAAACAGCGTCTTCCGAGTCAAAATCGCTGGAAGTGTCCTTAGATGATTTTGAAAAATCGCTGGAAATGAACTTTGCTGATATTTCACTCATGTCTCCTGCTGATGAAAAAACAGCTCCTGACCTAAAGATGGATGTCGCCGAAACAGAGACTGAAAAAGGTCATAAAGCCAAAGAGGATCTGTTCTCTGAAGATGAACTCAGTGGATTTAACGACATTGAAGACCTGGATCTGTCCGACATCGATACCCTTTTGGAAGAACGGGACGCCGACAAATTCACAACGTCTTTATCTAATGGTACTGAAAACTTCAAACGTTCCGAATCGTTGATTGTCCCCGCATCTTCGGACATTGAAACCGATATGGCGCTCGAAATGGAAGATCAGTATCTGACATTTGACGAACTTCAACTGGATAAGGAGGAATCAGAATCCGCCACGCTTCTGGAAGTAAAGGAATCTTTTCCTCAAGCAATCGAAAAACCTGAACCCCCTATGGATGCTTCACTTCAGAAGGAATCCAATATTCATAATGCTGAATCGGGTGATGAAGAAAAACCCCTTTCAACCGATGCAGTCGTCGAAGAAGAACCCCAATCCGCGCCCAAAAAAGGAATCAGTCCACTGATGATTGTTGCACTTATCCTGGCTGTGATAGCAGGATTGATTTATGGGGGGTATACGCTGATGAACTCAATGGGAATTCCCATTCCGTTTATCAGTAAGCCAGTACCTTCCAAAGTTCAAGATCCTGGAAACTTCAGGATTAAACCATTTGATATCAGCAGCCGGTTTATAGATAATACCAAGATCGGAAAATTTTTCATTATTACGGGAAAAGTCAAGAATGAATATCCCGCTACCCGCGGTTCTATTCAGGTGATCGGAAAACTCTACACCAAGGATAAGGCCATGGCAAAAGCGGAAACCGTATTCTGCGGAAACATTATTTCGGATATCGATCTGGCCAATGCCGAGCCGGCAATCATCCAGGAACGGCTTCAGAACCGTTCCGGAGACAATGGCACCAATGAAAAAGTCGCACCCGGGGATGCCATTCCTTTTATGATTGTTTTTTCAAATCTTCCGGACAATCTGGAAGAATTTACGCTGGAAGTCAAGGCATCCGTTCCGTTATAATCTGTTTTTTTGCTTGACGAACAACTGACAAGTTGTTATATAAATTAAGTTTGCGGCTGTTTTCAGAAAGAGAACTTGTTTTTTCTGAATCCATCAATTGGCGATGTAGCTCAGTTGGTCAGAGCATGCGGCTCATATCCGCAGTGTCCGGGGTTCAAATCCCTGCATCGCCACCAAAAATAAGTAATCCGGAGAAATCCGGTCAAGTTTGAACCCCCGGGTCCTATAAAAGGATTTCGGGGTTTTTCTTTTCCGGGATGTTCCCCTGAAATCCTTTGACATTCCGCCACTATTGACGGATAAGGGCGCCTTGGGTTCCCCTCCCCTCCGGTCCCGTATCCCCTGTGATGTCGCTTTCCGTTGATATGATACCAGAGGGATTCAGACCGTTAATCCGATGAATGATCCGACACAGTATTGCAAGAAGCTGAGACTAATTCCAGAGTTCCAGGACCCGCTTTCGGCTCATATCCAGGTATTTGTATTGCATATCCGGATCATTGCAGAATACTTCCAATGTAATGGTACTGTCGTAACCGGTTGCCTTTAATGAATTCACCGCATTTTTCCAGTCAACGGTTCCCACGCCCAATGGCATATGATCATCGGTTCTGGACCGGTTGTCCGAAAAGTGGACATGCTGGATATGTTTCCCCAGTTCTCCGCAAAAAACCTCATGATTATCGGGGCCGAAGTTTGTGTGCCCGAAATCAAGATGCAGTTGTAAACCCGGTACTGCCGCCAGCAATTTTTTAAAGGTGGAAACCCGGTCAAAAGGGGCTTTATAGTTTTCAATAACCACCGTGAGGCCATGGGTTGCGGCCATTCCAACGATGGGTTTCAAGGCTTCGATATTGAACGCGACCAAATCATTTCTCATAGCCGGTGGGCAAAAATAGCAGGGATGGATATTCATGACCCTTGCCCCCAGGGCGGAAAATGTCCTGGCACATCGCTCCAATTCCTTAAGACAAGCCTCCCGGATTCCCTGGACCGGATATGCATGCGGCAGGCAGGGGTCGGTATGCCCTGTGACGGATAGACCATGGAAATCAAGGATCGGCCGCAATTTGACAACATCAACCGTGGAGGCATTGGGCCCTTCGATGGTCAGATCCAAAAAGTCGAAACGGGCTTTGCCACAGAACGCTACCTCATCGTGGACCGATTTTGACGGGTTGTTCATTATGCCGATTTTCATAACGTTTTTCCTTTGGATGCGTTTGTTCTGGAAACGTTCTTCATCGTCTGCTTTGTTTTCATTTCGGATATCAGATTGCCATGTCCATATCATAATAATAGAGGGAATAACATAAATGATTTTCGAATCTAAAGCCCGTGCATAAAGCTGTTTGATTAATTGACTGAAATATGATTAATTCGATTGATAGTGCTTCGCACTTGCTTGGAGTGGATGTGGCTCGGAAATCGCCCAACATCAATATCAACCTGATTCGGGCGGGGTCCGCGGTAACTTGGACGGCATATAAAACTGAAAGTTGAAAGAGAGTTGCGATGAACGGTGCGCAAGCGCTTTTAAAAGTCCTGGTTGAATCCGGCATTGAAATCTGTTTTGCCAATCCCGGCACTTCAGAGATGCATCTGGTATTGGCAATCGGAAAAACCGACGCTGTTCGGCCCATCTTGTGCCTGTTCGAAGGCGTGGCGACCGGCGCCGCCGACGGCTATGGCCGCATGGCCGATAAACCGGCAATTACCCTGTTGCATATGGGTCCCGGATTTTCCAACGGCATGGCCAACCTTCACAACGCCAAAAAGGCACACGTTCCCATTGTTAACATTGTCGGAGACCATGCCACCTACCACCTGAAATACAATTCACCCCTGACTTCCGATGTCCCCGCGCATGCGAAGATTTGCTCCGACTGGATTCATGTCTCGAAATCGGCGGATGACCTGGCAGCTTCCGGCGCCAGGGCGGTTCAGGCAGCCATGAAAGGTTCGGGGAAAATCGCCACATTGATCGCACCTGCCAACCATGCCTGGGAAGAAGCGTCTGAAGTGGCGCCGCTGCAATCAATTGCGCCGATTGAAACGGTTTTACCGGCTTCTATCGAAGAGATTGTGAAAACATTGACCAATGGCAAGCCCTGCGCGCTCATCCTCGGCGGACGGGCCCTGCGCGAAGAAGCTCTGGAAGTTGCAGGCCGCATTGCAGATGCCACGGGAGCCAAGCTGCTCTGTGAAACATTTCCAGCCCGCTTGCAGCGCGGAGCCGGCCGTGTCAGAGTCTCCCGAATTCCGTACTTTGCCGAAAATGGGATGGAATTTCTTAAAACCTATGACCAATTTATTCTTGTGGATGCCCAGGTTCCCGTTGCCTTTTTTGCATATCCCGGAAAGCCCAGCTTGCTGATACCCGAAGGCTGTGAAGTCAAAACACTTACAACCAATGACACCTGTGCATTAACCGTTTTGAGATCATTGGCTGAAAAATTGAATGCAGCCCCTGATCCCAGGGATCGGCAGGCCCGCGTCGAGCTGCCACTGCCCACCGGCGCATTGACTGCGCAAACAATCGGGAAAAGCCTTAATATATTACTTCCGGAACAGGCAATTCTCTCGGATGAAGGCATCACCTGCGGCCTTGATATTTACAACTGCACGGAAAGTGCAGCCGCTCATGACTGGTTGACGATTACCGGAGGCGCGATCGGACAGGGGTTACCGCTCAGTCTCGGCGCCGCGGTGGCCTGCCCACATCGCAAGGTGGTGGCATTGCAGGCAGACGGCAGCGCCATGTATACCGTCCAGGCACTTTGGACAATGTCCAGAGAAAAAACAGATGTGACGGTCGTCTTGCTCAACAACCGCAGCTATGCCATTTTAAATATCGAAATGGCGCGTGTCGGCGCAGGTGAACCCAATGAAAAAACACTGTCCATGCTGAATCTCTCCTCGCCTTCGATTGATTGGGTCCAAATTGCACAAGGCATGGGGGTTCGGGCAAGCTACGCTCACACAGCCGATGAATTTCATCTGCAATTTGCCGAAGCAATGAAAAGGAACGGACCTTGTCTGATCGAAGCAGTCATTTAGCATCATGACAACAATCAGAGCCAAGACGGCGATAGCCACAAAAACAAATCATGTGATTCATGCCGCACGCTCCACCCTGAATTCATGATCCGCCAATTTGACCCCATCCCCGGGATAAAGCTTTCGTCCGCGCCGAAGTTCCACGGCACCGTTGACCCGCACCTGCCCATCTGCAATGAGCAGTTTGGCTTCACCGCCGGATGCGACAGCACTGACAGCCTTGAGTAAGCTGTCCAGCTTGATGTAGGCTGTACGAATGTCAAATGGCACAACCATTATTTGTCCTCTTCAGTCAGAAAAATAACAAGATTTCATTTCAACGGTTATCGGGTCCCCATCTGTCAGGCGTTGAACCAGCCCGCTTATTTTGGGCAGTTCGTAGGCAAAATAATACCTGGCGGTAAAGAGCTTGCCCTGATAAAAATCGGCTTCGGCTGTGGAAAGTTCCCCTGCCCGGGCCTTTTGAACCGATACGGATTGAAGAAGCCACTGCCAGGCGACAGTGACGATTCCGAAAAATTCCAGGTAAAGGGTGGCATCCGCCAGAAAGATTTCAGGCCCTTTTTTATGTGCAATGTCCACAAGCTGATAGGTGACATCCTGAAGCTGCTGGATGGCCTTGTCCAACTGATTGACCATGGATAACAGGGCAGGAAATTTCCGGGCCGAGTGCATGGCGCACTGAACCTCTTCCAGGAAAAAAGCAAATGCCTTGCCGTTTTCCATGACGACCTTTCTGCCCAGAAGATCCATGCCCTGAATGCCGGTGGTTCCCTCGTGAATCGGATGGATGCGCATATCGCGAAAATGCTGTTCCACGGGAAAGTCCTGGCAGTATCCATATCCACCGAAACACTGAATGCTCTGGCTGGTTGACAGAATACCCATTTCCGAGGCATAGGTCTTGGCAACCGGTGTGAGCAGTTCCAGCAGAAGGCGGTATCGGCTCTTTTCCTCAGGCAAAGCCACCCGGGTCATATCTTCGTATTGACTGCACTGCATGAGCAGAGAAAAAGAGCCTTCGACCACGGCTCGCTGAAAAAGCAGCATCCGCTTGACATCGGCATGTTCGATAATGGCAATTTGGGGGGATGCCGGGTCCTTATCCGTGAGTCTACGACCCTGGGGCCTTTGTTTACAGTAATGCAGGGCCGCATAATAGGCAGCCGAGGCAATGGACGCCGCCCCCAACCCGACACCGATCCGCTCCTCGTTCATCATCTGAAACATGTAGGCCAGCCCCCGGTGCGGCTCGCCCAGAAGATGCCCCCGGCAGTCATCTTTATCGCCGATACTCAGTTCGGCAATCGGGGTGCCCCGGTACCCCATTTTATGAAAAATCTGGGAGACGGTAATGTCATTTGACACCGGAATCCCATCTTCATTCAGACGCATTTTGGGAACCACGAAAAGGGATATTCCCCTGGGTCCGGCAGGCGCCCCATCAATCCGGGCCAGCATCAAGTGAACGATATTCTCCGCACCGTCGTGGTCGCCCGCGGAAATGAACGTCTTTCGCCCGCGGAGCTTGTAATATCCATCGACCGTGGGCAAGGCAGTGGTGGCAATATCGGTCAGCGAGCTGCCGGCCTGGGGTTCGGTCAGTGCCATGGTGCCCTGCCATTGCCCCGAAAGCATTTTACTCAGGAAGGTTTTTTTTAACCCTTCATTGCCAAAGGAATCGATCAGGCGGGCAGCTCCGGCTGTCAGGCCCGGATAGACGCCGGCCGAGTAGTTGGCGGCAAAAAACATCGCAAAACAGGCATTGGCAACCATACTGGGCAACTGCTCGCCGTTGGACTCGGCAGGAAATGTTGCGGCAATCCACCCCCCTTGGCCGAATTCCTTCATGATGCCGGCAACTGCCGAATGGACTTTCACCTGTCCGGCGATCAATTCCGGCGGGTTACGGTCCATCTCCTCAAAGATCGGATGCAGCAGGCGTGTGGACAATTTCAATGCCGCATTCAGCACCAGGTTGTACATCTTTTGATTGTGCTGAGAAAAATAAGGGTGTTTGGAGAGCGATAGTACATCAAACACTTCAAAAAGCAGAAACTTCACATTTCGAATACTGATGAATTTATCGGCCATGTCCCTGCCCTTTTCTGGCGAATCCTGAAAAAGATTTAAGCCGGATCATTTTGAAACTGTTTTTTTCAATTCTTCAATCTCATTTTTCAGATCATTGACTTCATCGCGAGTGGCGATATCTGCTTTTTTAAGCAGATCTTTGAACTTTGATTCAATTTTCTCTTCAAAATCTTTTTGAGCCTCTTTGGATTTTTTTTTGAGATCGTCTAAAAAACTTTTGCCTTCATTTTCAGACATCTCCCCTTTTTTAACAATTTCCTTTACCCATTCTTCCAGTTCATCCTTGGTTTTCATCGCAATACCAATACCCGTCAACATGGTTTTTTTAATGAAGTCCAGCATATCAGTTCTCCTTTTAGAAATGGGTTATGAGGCATATCAGGCTATGTGCTAAAGGTTAAAGCAATTGGATGTGACAGTGTTTTACATACAGCCTATCGCCTTAAATTTATTTGAATTTGCCCAGTACGGCACTGGCAATGGTGTTCTTCTGAATTTCCTTGGTACCTTCATAGATTTCGGTGATCTTGGCGTCGCGATAGAAACGTTCAACCTCGTATTCCGCCATGTATCCATATCCACCCAGAAGCTGAATGGCCTCATCCGCCACTTCCACAGCCGTCCGGGCCGCATACATCTTGGCCATTGAGGTCAGCTTGGGATCGATGTTGCCTTTGTCGTAATTCCAGGCAGCCTTATAGGTTATCAGCCGGGCAAGCTCGATTTTAGTGGCCATGTCCGCCAGTTTATGCTGGTTAACCTGAAATTCCGCAATCTTCTTTCCAAACTGTTCGCGCTGTTTGACGTAAGCCAGGGCCCTGTCAAATGCCCCTTGAGCCGTGCCCAATGCCTGAGCGGCAATCAGAATCCGGCTTTCGTCAAAAAACTCGAGAACCTGATAAAATCCCTTGCCTTCTTTTCCAACCAGATTGGTCAGCGGTACCCGGACATCCTTAAAATTAACCTCAGCCGTGGACATCATATGGATTCCCATTTTATCACCAATGTCCGTAGCCGTTACGCCTTTTCGGTCTGCTTCAACCAGAATCATGCTGATTCCCCGGTAGGAAGGCTTGGCATCGGGATCGGTCTGACAGAGAACCGTAAAAAAACCCGCCAGGCAGCCGTTGGTGATAAAGGTTTTGGTGCCGTTAATGACCCATTCATCCCCGTCACGAACCGCCGTTGTGTTCATGGAAGTAATGTCGGAGCCATGATCCGGTTCTGTAAAAGCGCCCGCGGAAAGCGTCTTGCCTTCGGCAACCAGGGGAAGAAATTTTTGCTTGAGTTCTTCAGTGGCAAAGCGCAGCAGACATTCGGATGCAAACCCTGCAAGAATGAGGGCCGCTCCGATTGTCGAATCTCTTGCGCAAAGTTCTTCTGCTACGATGATATTTTCCATAACGCCAAGACCCTGGCCGGAATATTTTTCGTCAAAGTGGATACCAATAAAACCGAGCTCGGCTGCCTTTTTCCATATTTTCGTTGGAAATTCGTGTTTTTTCTCCAGTTCAAGCGCAAGATCCTTATCGAATTCGCCTTTGGCAAAATTTCTTGCTGCTTTCTGAATCTCGATTTGTGACTTGGTGAGTTCAAAATCCATTTTTTCCTCCAATTCTTACTGTTTGATGAATCCTGGCAATATTCACTTCCATTTCGAAGCAAAATAACAGGGCACAACATTCTGAGTGACCGTTCAGAATTTAGCATAGACAAAATGGCATTGCAAGGGATTTGCTTGGGAATTGGCGACTTGAAACCCGCATCAAGTGCCTGATCGCCGATTTTCAACATGGGCAGCTCGGAAAAAAGTTACTTGACTGTTGGCGATAAGTGACTTAAGGGATATGGTCATTCACATTGCAACCCAACACACATTCGGAAAGGAATTCTTATCGCATGCCTTATTCAATCGCGCTGGCCGGAAAAGGAGGAACCGGAAAAACAACCATTGCAGGAATGCTGATCAAATATCTAGTGGACAAGGGCAAATCGCCGGTTCTGGCCGTGGACGCCGACAGCAACGCCAATTTGAACGAAGTACTGGGACTTGATTTGTGCGACACCTTGAGCAATGCCCGCGAAGAAATGAAAAAAGGAGTGGTTCCCGGCGGCATGACCAAAGATGTGTTCATGTCCATGAAGCTTCAACAGGCTGTTGTTGAAGCCAAAGGCTATGATCTCATAGTCATGGGGCAACCGGAAGGCTCCGGATGCTATTGCGCGGCCAACTCGCTGTTAATCGCCTTCCTGGACAAACTCATTCACAATTATCCTTATATTGTCATGGATAATGAAGCCGGCATGGAGCATATCAGCAGGCTGACGACACGAAACGTGGATGTGCTGCTGATGGTGTCGGATACTTCCCGCCGAAGCATCCTTTCCGCGCTTCGCATTGATAAACTGGCCAGGGATCTTCGGATCGGCGTCTCAAAAAGCTATCTGATCATCAATCAGGTCAAAGATGAACTCTCCCCGGAAATCACCCGGATTGTTCAGGATGCCGGAATAGCGCTTGCGGGAACCATTCCGGAAGACGCGGATATCTATGCTTACGATTTAAACGGACAGCCGACTGTAGCCATTCCTACGGGCAACGCCGCAATTCAGGCAGCCTATGGGATATTTGACGCCATCATCAACTGATCAAGTCCATCATCAAATTCGGTCGTTATAGGGATTAATATGAAAAAGACAGGCTTTTTATATGACGACAGGTACCTTTTGCACGACACAGGCCCCTATCATCCAGAAGCCCCGGATCGCCTTTCCGTCATCTATACCGGCTTAGAGCGATCCGGACTGCTTTCCAAGCTGGTCCGCCTTGAAGGTAGCATGGCAGAAATGAAATGGATAGAATCGGTGCATGACAAGGCTTACATCGAACGATTCCAATCCGTCTGTCAGTCCGGCAAGAGTTCTTTTGAATGCGAAGATAACCAGATATGTTATCAGACGTATGACATCGCCAGGCTGGCGGTCGGTGGCATCCTGGAAGCTTCAAAGCTGGTTATGGAAGGCTCTCTGGACAATGTGTTCTGCGCGGTCAGGCCGCCTGGACACCATGCGGAGATTAACCAGGCCATGGGATTTTGCTATTTCAACAATATTGCGATTGCCGCCCGCTATATCCAGCGTGAATGGGGAATCAAACGGGTAGGCATCATGGATTTTGATGTCCATCACGGAAATGGAACCCAGAATATTTTTGAAACAGATTCATCCGTTTTCTATTACTCCATCCATGAGCATCCATCTTTTGCTTTTCCGGGAACCGGACGGGCTTTTGAAAAAGGATCCGCCGAAGGAACGGGATTTACCCGAAACTATCCGATATTACCGGGACAGGGAGACGAGGAATACAGATCCGTCATTGACAATGATTTTATTCCGTTGTTTGATCAGTTTGGACCGGAAGTCCTGCTGATCTCCGCTGGCTTCGATGCCCATGCGGATGATGATATGTCGGGCATCAATCTTTCAACGGAAGGGTTTACCTATATCATGGAACGGCTTGTTGAAACAGCCAATAAACATTCTGGCGGGAGGATCATTTCAATCCTGGAAGGCGGGTACTCCCTCAAACGGCTTCCAGAACTGGTGAATAACCATATTGAGATCTTATTGAAAGGATAATCCTCACGTCCACCGGAATCGAGACCTTATAGCATGTCATTTTTAAAGGGTTTATGTTGTTTCATTCATCGGCGCTGAGATTCAGAAGTCAATTATTTCGTCTTTTACATAGTGGAGGCCATTATGTTTGTCAGTAGATCAATGACCCAGAAGGTTGTTACCATCGATAAGAATGCTGATATTCTTGAGGCAAAAGAGTTAATGGAGCAGTATCAGATTCGCCACCTGCCAGTTGTTGAACCCGACGGCCTGCTGATTGGCATGATAACCGATCGTGATCTTCGCAGCGCGCTTCCTTCAACTTTTTTTAAAAAAGACAAAAAGGCGACAAAGAAAGCCGCCGCTCCGTCCATAAAAGTCAAGGAAATCATGTCACAGAATCTGGTGACGCTTTCGCCAATGGATACCCTGCAGGACGCGCTGCTGCTGATCCAGAAAACGCTTGTGGGCGCATTGCCGGTGGTGGATAAAAAAGACAAGCTGTTGGGCATTATTTCGGTCCGGGATTTATTACGGGCATTTATAAATGTACTGGGAATCGGGCAGCCCGGAACCCTGCTTTGCATCCTGGTTGAAGAAAAACTCGGCCAGTTGAAAAAGATTGTGGATATCATTACCGAAGAGAAAATATCCTTTGGCAGCGTTCTGGTCGCCAGATATTGGGAAGAAGGCAAACGCGCAGTATTTCCGTATCTGCTGACCAATAACGTCGTCAATGTCAAAAAGAAACTGAAAGATAAGGGATATACCTTGCTGGACCCCATGGAATGGTATATGGATCAGCTTCCCAAGGCAGAAACCAAGGACCCCAAATAGCTTCATGTCCGTTATCGCTGAAGTTGAAAATTCTCCGCCCTGCAGCGAGCTCTTCATCTATTATCTCGAGGGCGCGCTGCAGGAAGACCCCTCTGGCCTGAAACATTTCATCGGCAACTGGCAGGAAGACGGGTTTTCGTTTCTGTTTTTTACAGAACCGTCCCTGGATCAGATTCAGGATCTGGTCCGTGTTTCCCCCTTATTGCGGTTTATTGATCACTATCAGATGTCATACCATGACTGGGTGGGAGATAAGGTTACGCCATTTTGCACCGACCGGTTTTTCATTTCCCCTCCCTGGGATCCATCCATTCCGCCATCATCTAAATTGCAAATCACGCTGGACCCGGGAGTGGTTTTTGGAACCGGAGCTCACCCCACAACACGCGATTGCATCGAAGCCCTGGAGCTGGCCTTTCAGGCCCAGCCCGTGTGCTCGGCGCTCGATCTGGGAACAGGCACGGGGATTCTTGCCATCGCAGCGGCGCGGCTGGGATGTCCGCTCACCCTGGCCGTCGATATGAACCGGCTTGCAGCAAGGACTGCGGAAAAAAATATTCGACTCAACCATTTGCAGCAGGCAATTCTTGCCGTTCAGGGAAGCGCTGACGACTTTATCCAAATTGAGGCGGATCTGCTGATCGCCAACATCCATTATGATGTGATGAAACGACTGGTCTGCTCGGGCGGTTTTTTGAAAAAAAGCATATTTATTTTATCCGGACTGCTTCGCAGCGAGGCAGCGGATATCGAAAACAGACTGATGCAGTTGCCTGTTAAAATTTTAAATAAATGGGTGCGAGACGGAATCTGGTATACCTATTGGGGCATCAGGAATTAAGGCAGACATTATGCGGATCAAATGCTGGGGATCACGTGGTTCAATTCCGGTTTGCGGGGCCGAGTATCTCAAATACGGCGGAGATACAACCTGTATGGAAATTCAGGCAGAAAGCGGCGAGATCATCATCGTGGACGCCGGAACCGGAATTCGCAGACTGGGCAACCACTTGATGAAAGAAAACAGCCTGAAATACCACTTTATTTTTACCCATGCGCATTGGGATCACCTGATAGGGTTTCCTTTTTTCAAGCCCCTGTATTCCAAATACGCGGCACTTCACATGCACCGCTGTCCGTTTCAGAAGACATTTGTTGAAACCATGCTTTCAAAGGTCATGACGCCTCCCAATTTCCCGGTACGATATGCGGATGTCAGGGCAAAAATCGAATATGAGAAGGCCTGTCCTTCCCGGTTTGACATTGGTTCGGTTTCAGTGATTCCCATCCCGATCAGCCACCCCAACAGCGGCAGCGGTTACAAGTTTATTGAAAATGACAAAAAATTCGTTTTTCTGACCGATAACGAACTGGGGTATGTTCATCCCAATGGATTGCCGTTTGAAGCGTACCGGGATTTTTGTGAAGGCGCCGATTTTCTGATTCATGACGCCGAATACACGCCGGAGGAGTATCGGACGACCATCGAATGGGGGCATTCGGTTTACACCGATGTTCTCAAGCTGGCGGTTCAGGCAGGCGTGAAGCGACTGGGACTCTTTCACATCAATCAGGAACGAACCGATGCGCAAATGGATGTCATTGTTGCCGACTGCAACCAAAGGCTCAAAGAACAGGGCAGTTCCATCACCTGTTTTGCAGTTGCCAAAGACATGGTATTTGAGTCCAATAGAATATTTTAAGAATATCACTCTTGAGGGTTTATTGTTTTCATGAAAATTTATGCCTATCCTTCTTCGTCTGCTGAAAAACGGCTATCGGTGATTGAAAGCCGGGTACAATCGTTTAACCAAAAAGATCAACGGGCTGTCGCACGCATCCTGGAAGATGTGCGAAAATATGGCGATGGAGCACTGATCCAATATGCAAACCGTTTTGATTCACCCTGCCTGAACATCGAGACCCTTCAGGCAGGCATTCAGGAATATGAAGATGCTGCTCAGCAAGTAAGCCCGGAATTCATGGAATCCCTGGACCGCGCCGCATCTCAGATCGAATCTTTTCACCGGAAGCAGTCCTCAAAATCCTGGATTGATACGCCAAGGCCCGGAACGCTCCTGGGACAGATCATTAATCCCGTGAGCACCGCGGGATTATATGTGCCTGGCGGAAAAGCAGGCAAAACGCCTTTGGTTTCAACGGTTTTGATGTGCGCCATTCCGGCCAGGATCGCCGGCGTATCCACCCTTGTCATGACGACGCCATCCACTCCGGACGGCACTGTCAATCCCCATCTTCTGGTCGCAGCCAAAAGGGTCGGGATTGATACGGTTTACAAGGTCGGCAGTGCCTGGGCAATAGCCGCAATGGCTTATGGCACCGGCACGGTCCCCAAATGCGATGTCATCGTGGGGCCCGGCAATATTTATGTTACCCTTGCCAAAAAAATGGTCGCTGGAACTGTCGGCATTGATATGATCGCAGGTCCCAGTGAAATTCTGATTATTGCCGATGAATCCGCAAACCCGGAATACACGGCAGCCGACCTGCTATCTCAGGCCGAACATGACCCGATGGCATCCGCCATACTGGTTACCCCCTCGCAAAAAGTGGCAAAACAGGTTACTGAAGCGGTAAGCAGACAGATGAAGGACTTAATGCGTCTGGATATCGCAGAAAAATCGCTAAAAAATTATGGCGCCGTTTTTGTGGTTAAAGACATTGCTTCCGCATTCGATCTTGCCAATGCGATTGCACCGGAGCATCTTGAGTTGCATCTGAATTCCCCTCTGGAATATATCGAACGCATTCGAAACGCCGGAGCTGTTTTCATGGGCCATTATACGCCGGAACCCGTGGGGGATTATATCGCCGGACCCAATCATGTGCTACCCACATCGGGAACAGCACGGTTCTCTTCCGCACTTTCAGTGGATCATTTTGTTAAAAAAACCAGCTTGATTCACTATTCAGAAGCGGCTTTCAGGCAGGAAGCTCCGGATATCATCCGGCTGGCGGAAATCGAAGGACTCGGCGCCCATGCACGCTCCATCAGGGTTCGGATAACCTGATTCAGGGCTTGCCAACAGAGGAAAAAAATGTACAGGTTGTGTCAGACAAAAACTTCAGCATCAGAATCCGGTTTTTTGAAATCCGCGGAATATTCTTCAACTCTTTCGGCTTCATCCGGATGATCCCCATCCGCTTCATCTTCATCAATGCCATCTTGAAACTGTTTTTTGATCAGAACCATCTGATCCGGAAATACTTTTTTGGATGTTTCAATGTAATGACGGGCCAGCTTTTCTCCGCCCAACTTCAAATACACCAGCAGGGCGGCTTGAAGCGTTTCGTCTTCCCGCTGCTCGGATGGAATCCGGTTCAATAGCCGCCTGATCGATCCTTGAAACTCATCGGGAATGATCATTTTCTCAGACATACGAATCTCCTAAATTGTTTTTCCTCCCTGAAGGAGCCGCGAACCCATTGCGGCCCCTCAAGAAAGGCATTCTACACATAAAGTTCCTATGCCGGAACAAATAAAATTAATCATCAAAATTGCCTTTTGCGCCCTTATCCGCTTCAACAGATAAAGCCCGGACGGCAATCTTTTCGGGCGTCCAGTCCGAAGGATCTTCTATTCGCCCGGCCTTTGGACCCGGATCAAAAGAATTTGCCGCAAGAATAGCCTCGACAGCCAGCGGCGCCGTGTCAGCGGCGTTAAGCACCGTCATCAACATTTGATAAACAAAATCTTCCACCCGTTTGGACATGCGGTCGCGAATCGCCTTTGGCTGGGCCAGGAGTTTACTTTCAAACGGGAGGTTAATCTTTTTATAATCGCCTTTTTTAAGGCCCTTGGTATCCGCATACGCCACCATCTCCTGCCACAGTTCTTCGGTAACGCCCTGCCCCTGGATCTTGATAAATGTTCCATCCGGGGCCAGAATGGCGTTTCCATAATCATTGACTTCAAGTCCCCATGAAATCATCTGAAGGGCTGTGGCCACGTTGGCTTTGGTGGTTCGGGTCAGTGAGGCAATTTCCCTGAGGCGATCCGAGCTGTTCCCCGATGTGCCATGCTGTGCCCCTGAAATGCAGTAAGGCGCCAGCGCCTCATGGATGCTCTGGGTCAGCCCGACCTGAATCCCCTGATCGCTGGCCTCGATGCCGTGTGTGGTTCCATTGTTCAGGGCAATCCAATCCGGGAAGATGCCATGGGCATTTAAACCCCGAATGAGAAACAGCGCCTCATCCACCGTAGACAGTCCGGATTTGCCTTTGATTTCACCCACCTCGGTTTCAAGTCCCGCCCACTTGGGAATAAATGGAACCAGCGCAAGATTGGCCATCAGATTTTGGTCATCCGGCATGTGTGATGCGTCAACGGCAATGGAAGTGATACCGGCTTCAAAAGCGGTTGGGATCTCAACCGTGGCCTGCGAAATATCATCCTGGGATTTTATTCCGTAGTGATCCGCGTGAATGGCGACCGGAATGGTGATGCCCATCTCATTGCACAGGGCGTCCACCTGCCGGGCGATGTTCCAGAAATTGACCGCGCAGTAGGTTCCTTCTGACTTGGCGATCTCGATGATGATAACGGAATTGGCCCGCTGGGCAGCAGCAAGCGCGCCCCGAATGACAAAAATATTTCTCCCGTTTGCCGCCATCGCAATGGCTTTGCCTTTGGCCAGCATGGCCCGATCAATATATTTTCCACTGATTATCAGCGCTTTTGAATTGGGAAACAGCTGTGCAATGTTGGGGGGTCTGCCCACATTCAGGGCGGTTTCAAAATCTTTCGGCATTTTATAGGAATGTTCAGTCACGTTAAACCTCCTTTTTGGCTTTTCGTCCATTTTCGAAAGACTGTATTCAATGCCAATGGCATTGAAACAGCATTTAATGACATGAATCCGTTTCTATGCTGGCTCTTATTTCGGACCGTGAAAAATCCGCCAGCCACAGGTGAATCGCTTCCGCCACACCGCCATGGTCGTGGGATGCCACGGAAGTAAATCGGTTTTTCAGTATATCGGGAGCATTGTCAACCAGAAAAGCGGTTCCGGCCCATTCGAGCAAATCCAGATCATTATAATCATTGCCAACGGCCATAACAAGCTCCTTGTCAATATTCAACCGATCGGCAAGCCATGCGGCGCATTGACTTTTACTGACGCCGGGTGCAAAAACCTCAATCCAGGTGGATTTGCCGTCTAAAGGCGAAGTGGATCGAATGACGCTGTAGCCTGTCAATTTCGACCGTAAAGCCGTTAATACGGATGCACTGTTATCATGATTGACCACAGCAAGCAACTGCGAAGCGGATCCGATATTGGAAGACGCATGGTCAAGCGGCCTGCAGAATTCGTCGTACCGCGCAAGGCGTCTGTGAAAATCAGGATTGTCCTTACCGGTCCAATAATAGACAAACCGGTGATTATCCGGAATGGGTTGATGAACCATAAAATCGAGGTCAAATTCCATGAATATCTGAACCGCAGATAAAACCGCCCCGGCGTCCAGGTGAATCCTGCGTATCAGGCGGCCATCCGGACAGGTAATAACCCCGGCACCGGTCGAAAAGATGACATAGTCCACGGGTAGACGGTTTCCGATAGCCGCATTAAAGGAATACAGGGACCGACCCGTTGCAATGACCCGGACGATCCCTTTTTGCCCCAGGCTGAAAAGTGCATCCACATCCTGCTTTCTCAGGTTTCCGTCCGAATCCAGCAGGGTTCCGTCCAGATCCGTAATCAGCATGGCGCCAGGAAAGAAATCCTTCATGGTTTCTTTCCTGTCAGATTCTGAATATCCTGAACCCATGCCAGAAGCAGGTCCATCTCGCATTTTGGGATCAGGTGATGTCGAATCAGATTTTCATAAGCGTTAATGAGATTGGTTTCAATGGAAAATTGAGATGAAACCGCTCCTTCAACCACATCCATGATTTTTTCCGGATAAAGATAACAGGGAATTTCCGATTCAAAATCAGACAGATAATGGTGGTCATTGCGATTCTGGACAACGGTTGCACGGGTAAATCCCAGTGAATAGCCGGCGCTCCAGAGGATCGGCTGGGCCACCAGTCCCCGGATAATATCGGTGGACCGGAAACTGACCGAAGCCGGCAGATACAGCAGCGGAAATACCGGCTGAATAAAAGCCGTATTTTGGGAATTAAAAGGGGATACCGTGCCGGTGCCCAGAACCACGGGGGGTTTTGAATCAAAAAAGCAAGGGGTATTTACGGTCATTCGATAAATGGCATCCACATCCGGATCTCCGTCAGCCAGTCCCTGCCAGATCCCGATCCTGACCGGCGCTGTCCGCATGGAGCTGGCGGCCAGACGCGCAACCGGATCACAGACCCGGTTCAGCGGAAAGCCTCTGGGCCAGATGTGCTGATCCGTAAAATAACTGTAAACATTTATAAAACCCATGTCAGGCGGTGTCACCGGGTAGTGGCCGTGAAATTCGGGAATGGCCCAGTCCGACTTGGGCATATTGTCGTCATCGGTATCCAGGATGATTTCAGCCCCCTGCTGAATGGCAACCAGGTAGCCCATGAGTTTTCGGCAATAGTGATTCCAGGGAAGCTTTCGGGAGATCTGAAATGGCGCGCTTTCCTGATCCGCTACCGTCAGATACGTTGCCGGATGGCAATTCCAGTCCACGGGTGTTTTTTTATCACCGGCGACCACCACTTTCCAGTCGGTAAAGCCGATCCATTTGCGGACCGATGGCGACGGCGGATAAATCGAGGTGATGACAATGGTCTTATGCATGGAGCATATCGTTGAAATGGATCGGCTGGATACGGGGATGCTGCATCATGACATCCAGCAATACTTTCAGAAATTCAAAGGCCGTTTCATTCATTCGCTGATGATGGATCATGATACCGGAGGTTCCGCTTGAGATCCCCGATGAAAGCTCTTTCCAAAGGGATTGCCACCCTGCTTCCGGTGTGGTTTCGCGGCGGGTATGCAGATCGACATTGACAGAGAAATCCGGCAGCCCTTTCAGTGGTCTGGGCATGCTTTGATAATGCCGTGAAACTGCTTTGAATCCATTGTTTTTTAATACAGCCAGGGTTCTGCCGTCACATCGGTTCCAGGGCGGGGTAAACACCGGAGTGAACCGATCTTTCATCAGATGTTCCAGTTTCTCCCGGCCGCGGACGATATCCTGCTGGATGTCGCCGATGGACCGGACCGGACCGAATTCCTGTTTTTTCCCCTGGATTTCATGAGTAACGTGCCGCCACCCATGCTGATGCCAGCACCATAACCCCGGCGCTTTCTGATCTGTTTTCTGAAAAATATCCCACCGCTGCGGGCTGAGCCAGGAAGGCACCACCGCAAGGCAAAGCGGCATTTGGCAGTCGAGAAACAAATCCATTAAGCGAAAAAGCCGTTTACCAGGAACCCCGATGTCATCGGCACGAAAAAAAAACCGGACAGGCAAGGGAAGTCGGGCCTGATCCAGGGATTGATCCACACAATCCTGAAGCTGCGGTTTCAAATCCATTAAAGGAGCGTTCCATAAAAGTGAAGGTAAATGGTGCATCAGTCATTCCTTTGTGTTTCCATCCAGGCTTGGATCCAGTCGAGCGAATGAACAGCCCCATCCAGATCAACCGAATATCCGGGACGGGCCCCTTCAGTCAGGTTCCGGGTCATGATTCCGGCCAGCCGTTTCGGCTCAAGATCGGCATCTTCAAGAATCCGCATACCGCCCATTTCGGCAATGCGTTCGGCCCGAAGCCGCTGCTCCCGGTTTTGCGCAAAAGGCCAGACCAGGGAAGGAACCCTGGCTGCCAGAATGTTCATGCAGGTATTGTATCCGGCCATGCTGACAGAAAGATCCGCCGCGGAAAGACAGGCCGTAAAATCGGGAGTAAACCGCGAAACCAAAATCCGATCCGTACCCATTTCCTGAAGGTGCCGAACCGAATCACTTTCCATGAACGGACCGGTAAATACCCACAGATGAACATCCGCTTCAAGCGTTATCATCTCAAATGCCCGAATTACGGCATCCAGAAGCAAAAAGCCCACCTTCCCGCCACCGGCGCTGGCCACAATCAACCTGCTGTCATCGTCAATACCGAATTTATGGCGCATGACCGCCCGATCCCCTTTAAGGGGCCTGGGGGTGACAAATCCGGTGTAGACAACGGGAATCCGGATATCCGTCATCCTGGAAAAAGTTTCATCCAGTTTGATTATGGCGGCATCCGAATGGATCAGGAGTGCATCAAACCACTGGTTTAAAGCAGCGATCACCCTGGATTCATATGCCTGAATGTCGTTTTTTTCAACCAGAACATCCCGAAGGCTGCAAACCACCCGACTCGGGCAAAGCCTTCCTTGCCTGATTCCGTCAAATATCGGAATCAGTTCAAAACCAAATGCCTTTCTCCCGAACGGAAAAAGTTCAACCATGAAGAGATCTGGGCATTCGCACAAAAACAAATCATAAAGGGCCTGTTTCCGGGCGGCTTTGATCTGCTCAACCGTTCCGATGTCCGAATCCGATTCCAGTCTGCTGAAATCCGGATCCATGCTGAGTGGCAAAAGGCTCACTTCTCGAACATGCCCCGGAACCGGCATATTCATTGACATGCCCCCGGATACCAGAATGACTTCATGGTCTTTAAAGGCCTTACATATCTCAAGACTCCGAAAATAATGTCCCATGCCCAGGATATGTTGACAGTAATAAACGATTTTCATATCAGATATAAGTTCGAGAGAGCAAAAGGGGAAGGCGGACGTTCCAAGGTTCATCAGCTCGCATCATCTCGGCCTGCAATTGCAGCTGGCTTTCGGTGTTTGAAGTGTTCACGGCCGAGCCGATGAAGAGACTGCCGGGGATAAATCCAGAAAATTAAGGTGCTCTATTGCCAGCCTGCCACTTAAGAAAGTCAGGCGATGAAGGTGATACGGCATAAGACGTTGCCCCTCTTTGACAAAATCGGATAGGGTGCTTTCATGATATATCAGACTTTTGATCATGCCTTCGTGGGTGACAACCAGAATTTTTTCTCCCGGCCAGCTGCCGGATGCCGCTGACAGCGCCTCCCGGCCCCTTTTCCACACGCATTGGAAAGATTCACCGCCAGGCGGACAAAAATCCCATTCAGACGGCACCTGTTTTGCCCATAAATCCGCAAACTCGGTTTGAAGCTGTGGCATCGTTTTTCCGGTCCATTTGCCCCAGTCCTTTTCCCGGAGCCTGGAATCCAATGTAACCGGAAGATTCAGCGTCTGGTTGATCAACGCGGTTGTTTTCCGAGCCCTGCCAAGATCGCTGGAAAGGATCCGGCTCCAGATATTCCCTGCCAGAAGCCGCCCCCATCGCAGGGCCAATGTTTCTCCTGTCAAAGTCAGCGGACTGTCGGACTGCCCCTGAATCCTTCGGCTCTGGTTCCATTCCGTTATCGTGTGGCGTAACAGGCCAAAACTGGTTTTTGGAGGATCTTTCATGAAGGAGTTAAAATAATTTGGACATTGCTCGAATGTCTTCAGCACTCCACGGCGCCGTATTGTCTATCAGGGTAAGCGGGCTGCGTTGGCAAATCCGAAGCATCCGAAAATACGGATTCCAGAAAATGTTTCACCCCTTCAAGTGATAGGTGAAAAATTCGATTTCCGGCCATAATCACGTGGACATTGTCCATGCTTCCACAAAGCCGGGCGAACGTGGGTCCAATCACCGATGCCGGATCCTTGACATGCGGAACTTCAGCCAGTGCCCTCAGATAGATATCGATGCGTTCTTTCAAGGCCCGGAAATAATCCACTTCTTTTCCGATTGTCAGCGAAGTGACGGAAGAGAGATTCTTCGAGAATTCAAATAAAACATCCCAGAATTTTTTAATCAACGGGGATTTCTCCGAATGGTCTTCCATGAAGTACGAGATGCCCCATCCGACGCTGAGAATTTTGAGGAGCTGGATCTCATATTCAATGGTTACCTTGTTGATGGAATGCTCATCCGGAAGTCGGCTCAAGGCAAACAGAACACTTTCACGATCCAGTGAAAAATTTGCCAGGGATTCACCAAGTTCCTGTACGGATACTGGATGCTGAAAAGAAAATGTCATAATTGTCTCCAATTGTTTTGAATAGCGACGCCCCTAATGCTGGAATATCCATACCACAACCGGAATGAACAAGGCAATAATCATCAGCAATCCCGGCAGCGTCAGATACGGTGCATACCAGGGTTTTTGAAGGACGCGCGCCTTTTTCAATTCGGACAAAAACAAGTTACCCAGTAATGAAGCTGCAAGAAGTACAGCAGCCATTTTCAACAAAGAGATTACAGCGGACAATCCCACACCTCCTTCAATCAGCCGGGTTATCGCCGGGTTTGTTCAACCAGCACCTGCCTGAAATCGGCTGCTACTTGCGGCGCTTTCAGGTCGGGGGTTTCAAAAATATCTCTGGCGCCGATCTGCGTATTATCATAAAAGTCAGCAATGCCGTCATAATCCATCTCGATTGCAGCACCCTGGACAGATATGCCGGCAAAAAGACCGCGGGTCCTGGAATACGAATAAATCTCTGATTTCAACTCAAAGTCCGTGCCTGCCCCCGCCTGCCGACCCACCGGACCGACTGCAACCGATGCGTCCGCACCCAGGGTAAATTTTCCGGCTGTAATATCATTAATGCTTTTCATGGTTTTGAAGACCAGAATAATGTCGGAGGACTGAGCCCCGATTTGCCAGCCGATACTTCCTCCAACCAGGGTGATAAAGGCAGGATTTGTCCAGTAACCGTATTTATCTCTGACGGATAGAACACCTCTGCCATAATTTCCAGCAAAGACAAACCCGATCTTGATCACACCGGGAATAACGGCAATCGCCTGAGCGTTTCTTAGCAGGGAAGGCGGAATCCGATTCTCAGGTATATTTGTAAATTCATGTATTATTTCAATTACATCTTCGACTTCTCTGATCTGCCTGCTGCCGGCTTCAGCCGCCGTAATCTCAGCAGCCAATAACAGTGCCGGGAGCAGCAGCCCCATTATTCGAATCTTCATCCTGTATTCCTTCCATTCAGACCGCGAGCAGAACCACGGCCCTAAAAAATGACGTCACAATGGGCATAATCCAGAAGGATTCAGGGTTGACAATTAAAAAAATCAACCCATAATATTGAAAAAATATTCATTTTAAATTTTTTATCACAGTTTAACCCCTTTTTCAAACAGGAGATGACATGTCCTCTAAAAAAGAAACGTTGCAATTTAAAACCGAAGTCCAGCAGCTTCTCAATCTCATCATCAACTCGCTGTATTCCAATAAAGACATCTTTCTCAGGGAACTGATATCCAATGCTTCCGATGCCATTGACAAACTGCGGTTCAAAGCTCAGACAGAGCCCGATCTTCTGGGAGATGACGCAGAGTATAAAATAAAAATCGTTCCGGACGGCATCAAACAGACGATTGAAATCACCGATAACGGCATTGGCATGACCTATAACGAGGTGATGGAAAATATCGGCACCATTGCCAAAAGTGGTACAGCGGCATTTTTGGAAGCGATTTCCGAAACCCATCAGCAGGATACATTGACCCCGGAGTTGATCGGTCAGTTTGGGGTCGGGTTCTACAGCTCCTTTATCGTCGCCGACAAGGTCAGCCTTCTGACCCGTGCCGCAGGAGAAGAGAAGGCCACCCTTTGGGAATCAAGCGGTGATGGAAGCTATACCATCGAAGAGGCTACCAAGCGGTCTCGCGGGACCCGGATCACTCTTCATTTAAAGAAAAAAGAAAAAGACGAGACGGATTTCACGGATGAATGGACCCTCAGGCGCATTGTCAAGCAGCACTCCGATTTTGTCAGTTATCCCATCGTGATGGATGTTGAAAAGGATGAACCCATTCCCGAAGCGGAACAACTCCTGGATAAGGAAGGCAAGCCCGCCGGCAAAACCACCCGGAAAGTGATTCGCGAAGAAACCCTCAATTCCATGAAAGCCATATGGATTAGAGATAAAAAAGATGTTTCCCCGGAAGAATATGAAGAATTTTATAAACATATCAGCCATGACTGGAATCCACCCCTGACTCAGCTTCACATGAAATTTGAAGGCACCACCGAATACCATGCCCTGCTCTATATTCCTTCTCAGGTTCCTTTTGATCTATTCAATCCGGAACACAAACATGGCATCAACCTGTACTGCAAACGGGTGTTCATCATGGATGACTGCGAAGATCTGATGCCGGAATACTTCCGCTTTGTCAAAGGGGTTGTGGATGCGCCGGACCTCAATCTCAATGTCAGCCGTGAAATCCTGCAACAGGACAAACTGGTCAGAAATATTCGAAAAAATCTGGTAAAAAAGCTCATCGATCTTCTCGGCAACATGGAAAAGGAAGGTTACGACAAATTCTACAATGAATTTGGATCCATTTTGAAAATCGGCATTCATATGGACTCGGAAAACCGGGATAAAATTGCCAAACTTGCCCGGTATCAGACCACCAAATCCGATGGGAAGCGGATCTCTCTTTCCGAATATGTCGCCAACATGAAAGCCGAGCAGAAAGACATTTACTTTATCACCGGCGAAAATCTGACGTCCCTGCTCAACAGCCCCCATCTGGAACAACTGAAAGAAAAGGATTTTGAAGTCATTTTAATGGCCGATCCCATTGATGAGTGGGTGGTTCAGTCGCTGCCCGAGTTTGAAGGAAAGCCGTTCAAGAGCGCGGAAAAAGGAGATCTGGATATTGAAAAAGTGGATGACGGCAAAAAAGAGGAGTTTAATGCCCTTTTCAGCTTTATCAAATCCAATCTGGAAAACAAAGTCAAAGAAGTGATACCGTCTACCCGGCTGAAGGACTCGGCTTCCTGCCTGTCCGGAAATACTTATGACATGAGCGCATACATGGAGAAAATCATGAAAGCCACGGGCCAGAAATCCCCGGAAGTCAAACGGGTACTGGAGCTGAACATGGAGCATCCCCTGGTGGTCAAAATCAAGGCTATTTATGACAAGGAACGCAATGATCCTGTCCTGAAAGACTACAGCGATCTTCTCTACGATCTGGCCGTCATCAGTGAAGGGGGCAAGCTGGATAATCCATCGCGATTTACCAAAATGGTCGGCGATTTGATGTCCGGTGCATTGAACGTTTAACGCAGGCAAAGAGGGGCTGTCGGCACTCGCCTGCAGCCCTTACCATTTCTCCGCTTTACCGTTTCTTCTTCCAGAGATTCAGATTGACACGTCTTCCGGCATTTTCTATTATCTTTTCGATCTGCCTTTGATGAACTGGTAAAAAGATAAATAAGGGGGGCTTTTATGGAACCGCTTCTTAAAACCGTTATCCATGATCAGCATGTGAAGCTCGGCGCTCAGATGGTAGCATTCGGCGGATGGAACATGCCGGTTCAATATCGGACAGGAATTGTTCAGGAGCACCTTGCCACCCGAACTCATGCCGGCATTTTCGATGTCTCCCACATGGGTCGAATCCACGTCCGCGGCCCGTCCGCGCTGGCGTTTCTTCAGCATGTCCTCTCCAATAATGCCGCCGGCCTGGAAGTCGGAGAAAGCCAGTACACGATCATTCCCAATGAACTGGGCGGTGCCATCGATGATGCCTATCTTTACCGTTTTGTTTCGGATCAGTATCTGTTGGTGGTCAATGCGTCCAACCGCGAAAAAAACATGGCTCATTTTCGGACCATCCTTGCCTATTTTCCGGATGTCCAATTGGCCGATGATACCGAGAATACCGCAATGATCAGCCTTCAGGGTCCCCGATCCAGAGACATTCTTGCTGCGGTCATGGATTCCGGTCATTTTCCGGAGCCCTTGAAAAACAGATTGAGCACGGCAACACTAAGGGGCATTCCGACCTGGATCAGCAGAACCGGCTATACCGGAGAACCGCTGGGTTTTGAGCTGTTTATTCCCGGCCATGCAGCCCCGGCGCTTTGGAACCTTCTGATCGAAAACGGGGCCTGCCCCGCAGGACTTGGCGCCAGAGACACCCTTAGGCTTGAAGCCGGACTTCCCCTCTATGGTCATGAACTGGGACTGGATGAAAAGGGAAAGGAGATTCCTGTTTTTTCCCTGCCCCTTAGCCGGATTGCGGTCAGTTTTTCCGATTTAAAAGCCGACTTCATAGGGAAACCGGCCCTCTTTCATCAGTTTCAGGCACTAAAATTCATCATGGATCAGAATTATTCTCGCATTCAGGATCTTCCCCGGATGATTTTCCCCCTGACTCTGACCGATAAAGGGGTGATCCGTTCCGGATGCCAGGTGTATCAGGGAAACAAACCCGTGGGATATGTCACCAGCGGCACGATGGTTCCTTATCAGAAAGTGACCGACCAGGGCATATTGTCCCGACTGACTTCCGAAAAAGGCATGCGATCGGTCGGTCTTGCCTTTCTGGATAGTGATCTTTGTGAAGGGGCTGTGCTGAATGTTGATATCCGCGGGAAAATGACGCCTGCCGTAATCGTTCCCTACCATTTGAGAAGCGAAGCCCCTCCTTTTGCCAGACCCATTTTGTTTGACCGGATTTTTCAGACTGAAAGCCATTCCTCCGCTCATGATGTGCTCCAGAAGGTGGACACGCTCATAGATGATGCAGCCCGGAACAGCCACTGGCGCCAGCGGGAATGTATCAACCTTATTCCTTCTGAACAAACTCCGTCAAAACTGGTTCGGTTGCTTTCCGTGCTGGACCCTTCCGGAAGATATGCCGAACATAAAAAAATGAAGGCATTCAGTGAGGCGGACGTTTTTTATTATCAGGGCGTGGACTTCATTGAAAAGGTAGAGAACCTGCTTCAGAAGGAGCTTTGCGACTATTTTGGATGCGCGCGGGTGGAAACCCGGCTGATCTCCGGTCAGATGGCCAATACGGCCGTATTCAGCGCACTTTGTGATTACCTCAATCGTTCGGATCGGAAAAGCGAACAGCGCCGAATTCGCCGCGTGCTGAATCACCATATCATTAAAGGGGGGCATCTCAGTGCCCAGCCGATGGGCGCATTAAGAGATTTTGTTGCACGGGATCCCCAGACCGAAAAACCGTCGGTGATCAATTTCCCGGTTCTTGAAGAAAACCCTTATCAGATCGATGTGGCTGCTTCCTGTAAAATGATCGCGGATTATCAGCCCGAATTGATTATTTTCGGCAAAAGCATGATTCTTCATCGGGAACCGATTGCGGATATTCGCTCTTTTGTGGATTCACAAAACCTGAATTGTGTGTTACTATATGATATGGCGCATGTGCTCGGACTCTGCGGCCCGTTTTTCCAGGATCCTTTCCGGGAAGGCGCGGATATTGTCACGGGCTCAACCCATAAAACCTTTTTCGGAACTCAGAGAGGGGTAATCGCATCGGATTTCGACCGGGACTGTATGCAGTATCCTTTATGGGAAGCTGTTGAGCGAAGGGCATTTCCAGGAAGTGTTAGCAATCACCACCTGGGTACGTTGTTAGGCCTGTTGATGGCCGTCTATGAAATGAATGCGTTCAAAGCTGGTTATCAGAAACAAGTGATTGACAATGCCAAGGCCTTTGCCGCAGCCCTTAAGGACTGCGGTCTGAATGTAGCAGGTGATCCAGCCATATCCTTTACCGAAACCCATCAGGTGATTCTCTCAGTCGGGTATGCCGGGGGGCCGGAAATGGCCCGGCGATTGGAAAACAGCAACATTATCGTGAATTACCAGGCCGCCCCGGATGAAGAAGGATTTACGGCCGCAGGTGCCCTGCGAATGGGGGTTGCGGAAATGACGCGATTTGGCATGAAGGAAATGGATTTTCAAACGCTGGCGGAAATGATGCATGATGTCATTGTTCAGAATAAGCCGGTCAAGTCTCAGGTCACCGCATTTCGCAAACGGTTTCAGGAAATGCAGTATTGTTTTTCGGAAAAAGAAATACCCCGAGTTCAGAAAGTACTGGAAGCGATCGTCTGATTTTCTGAATTCTTTTTCAAGTCAAGCACCATAATACAGGATTTCACCATGGCTACTCCATTAATTCGATATGTGTTTTTTCTATTCTTCACCGTGTTTGCTTCCATCGCAATGGCCTCGGATGGGTTTGGAGAGGATATCCAGATCCCCGAACCGGTTAATCCCGGACTGAATTATCTGCTGTCTCTGGCAGAACCCGTGCATTCCCAAAATATTGATACCGAAGTGATTGAAGAAGCTATTAAATTTGTCCTGAAGTCAAAAGACAAAAACGCCTTATATTTCCCCGGGAATCGAACAAACATCGCTTCGGCCTATCATGAATTTGATATTCGCAAAGATCTCAAGCATGTCCTGGATATCGGTTTTAATCCCGGTATTCCGCCGTTCATCCTGTCGCCCTCTTCGATTCGTCTGGCTTACTGGACAGAGGTTAACGGAAAAAAACAGCTCCCTCCCGATTTATCTTCAATGCTGTCGCGGCTGGATCACCCGATCATGGTCACCGGGGTTGAGCATGAAGAAATCACCCCCGATCTGAATACCGGTGCCTATTATGGATATGACCTGAACCGCACCCTGATTCTATTGAAATATCAAGGGCGCCCTGCCCTGATTTCCATATCCAAACAGAAAAATGTTTCAGATGTCGGCAAAAAAGGAGTGGTTCTGGGAAAAGATGATAACTGGGATTATTTCTATTCAGGCCAGAACGGGCTGAACAAACCGGGGCTGGGATGGGTGAATTCCTATATGTATGATTCCTATACCATATCCATATTCATTGAGCAAGGCGGCCCAGACCATCTGGTGCATTGCGGAATTTTCAAATGGCTTCGCGCGGGATGGGCGGATATGAACATGGTTCAGAACCAGCACATCTATCGCGGGCTTCAACGGTATACGGATACTGTAAAAGGGATTCTGGAATATCCTTCTCTTCCGGAGCCGGATAAAATGGCAGAGATATTTTCCATGATCAAAACATTCTCCGCGGACGAGCTAAGAGATAAGGTCAGGAATTACATCACCCTCTTATCGCAAAAATATAGAGAGGATGCCAGTTCAGGCGGAAAGTTGATTGCTGAAACCATAAAAGACAGCTCATATCTGAGCCAGCTCAGCCAGAATCAGATGCAGTCGGTTCTGGCCGTTGAATACATCAAATTTCTGATGGGGAAAAACACCATTCAGGATATCGCCTATTTTATCAGCCCCGCCGACATTAACCGTCACCGAAAAGGCTGATGCCTTCGTAGAAAGTTCAATATCTGCGTTGAGCTTCACCCTTCGTCATTGCGGCGTACTATATGTACGCCTCACTCCTCAGAATTCGCTCGCCTTGATCTTGAACTTTCTACGAAGGCATCCTTTATCTTACGCTGTCAGGCCGGATGAGGCCGTTTGGCAGACAATATCGGCGTATTGACAACCAGAGCGGATTTGCCTTCGGATTTTCGGATATCCAGTTTGAGAGTTTCCTTATCAATTTCAAAATATCGGGAAATAACATCCACAATATCCTGATGCAGTTTGATCAGAATGTCGTCCGATACTTCCAGCTTGTCATATATCAGTGCGAACTGAAGCCGCTTTTTGGCGACATTTTTGCTGTCGCCTTTGCCCATCAGTTTTTTCAACCATCCATGAAGCATAGGATCACCTTATTTACCGATGCCGATTTTATGGCCAACTCGTTTCCAGAAGGATTTGGGAGTTTGCGGTATTTCTATGGGAAGATTTTTTTGCCCATTCATTCGCATGGCTATGCGCCGGAACGCCTGGCCTGCATTTGATTCTTTCTGCAAAACCAGGGGTATTCCCGAATTGGTCGATATGATAACCTGGGTGTCCATCTCAACCAGCCCCAGAAGCTCGATAGACAGCACTTCCACCACATCCTCATGACTGAGCATGTCCCCTCTTTCAACCATTTCAGGAACGATACGGTTGACGATCAGTTTCGGCGTAATGGATCGCGCATACAACAGTCCGATGACCCGGTCGGCATCACGGATAGAAGAAATTTCAGGGGTGCAGATCACCACTGCCTCGTCCGCTGGCGCAACGGAGTTCTCAAATCCCCGTTCGATGCCTGCAGGACAGTCCAGCAACACGTAATCAAATTCCTTTCGAAGTTCCTTGCAGAATCGAACCATGGCATCCGGAGTCAGAATATCTTTGTTGTCGCTTTGAGATGCGGGTATCAGATACAGGTTTTCAATCCGTCGATCCTTTATGGCAGCCTGTTTAATCTTGCATTTACCCTTAACCGCATCCACGACATTAAACACGATGCGGTTTTCAAGACCCATCACCACATCCAGATTCCGAAGTCCGATATCCATATCCACCACGGCAACCTGCTTGCCTTCCAATGCCAGCGCCGCTCCGATAGAGGCTGTTGCAGTCGTTTTGCCAACTCCGCCTTTGCCAGACGTTATGACGATAATTTTTCCTTCCAATGAACACCTCTTTAACGAACTTCCGGCCATGTGAGCCGTCCGAATGGATTTGCTTTAATATAGTCTTCCACAACAATGCCCCCGTTTTCAACATGGGCAAACTCAAGGACATGCGCGGATGAAGTCGGCAGTCCCGCGGCAATGATGCCCCCGATCTGGATCTGAATGGGCTTGAATCCGATCGCCAATATAATGGCGTTTTCGTTATCCGGCTGGCCGGCCAGGGCAGTACCGCCGAGATTTCCCATGATCAGAATATCGCCTCCGGCAATAATCTCACTTCCGGGATTCACATCACCCAGAATAACCAGATGTTTTTTGGCGTTGATCTTCTGACCGGATCTCACCCTTCCGGCAATGATTAATGCGTCGGTGTGGTGTTGATGCCAGGTACTGGACATATCCAGTTTTCGAGGCTTGTCCTCCATCATGTCATGTTCCAACCGAAGTGCTGATACGGATCCAACATTGTATTTGTTTTTTAGAAAAATAGCCAGGTTTTGAACGACTTCCTGGTGGCCTTCTGTCTCGCCGATATCCAAAATCACCCGGGAATTGAGTGCCAGATGTTGAAGCTGGTTAAAAAGACGCGTCAGTTCTTCTTCAAGAAACTCTTTCGGCAGCGTTGGGTCCAGGGTGACCCGGAAACCGTCTTTCACCCCTTTCAAGCGCACTTGCGATTTATCCTGGTTTTGTGTGTCCATTCCGCTGTTATTTACCTAAAAGGCCTCATATTAAATCGATCAGCATGATTTTCAACAGCAGGAGAGGATTTACTGCCCGCCCTATCTTGGAATTAATGCACGTAAAGATTTTATTCGTCAAGGTATAGTGATATAAGGGGGATGTGTCAAGAAAAAGAAGCAGCGGTTTCACTGAATTCCCCTGAACACCCCCTGGAAATATGTTAAAAACATCATGCATTCATGCAGGCTGGTTGATTGACGGCACCAGCGGCCCCATTCAGAAAGATGTGCGGATACACATTCAGCAACATACCATCCAATCCATCGAACCGGCGCCGAAATTGGCCTGTCAACATCAATCGTTTTTTCTGGCATCGTCTTTTCTGGATCTTTCGGAATATACCCTGCTACCCAGCCTGGTGGATTGCCATGTCCATCTGTTCATGTCCGGAACGGATGACATTGTCGCGCGTAAACGACAACTTGAAGCAGGGTATGATGAGCTGAAAACCGTCATTTCAGAGCATATCGCCCGGCACCTTTCCAGCGGTGTCGGAGCGGTAAGAGACGGCGGAGACGGCAAGGGCCTTGTTCAGCGGTATCAACAAGAATGCTCCGAGTTGAATGATGTAGGAAAACAGCCCATCAGTAAGGGTTCAACCCGCCATACGGGCGTTCATGTCAAGGTTGCCGGAAAAGCATGGCATCAGAATGGCCGATACGGAAAGTTGATAGGACGATCGCCGCTTCCCGGCGAAACGCTTGCGGAAGCCATAAGCCGGGAAGCCTGCCTGCCGGGATACAACCGTCCGGATCACATTAAAGTTGTCAATTCGGGTGTCAACAGCCTGCTCTGCTTTGGAAAGGAAACCCTGCCCCAGTTTTCCCTGGAGGAACTCACTCAGGCTGTTGCCGAAGCCGGGCGCCGGCAGCTTAAGATTATGGTTCATGCCAATGGCAGACTGCCGGTACATATTGCCATTGAAGCCGGATGCCATTCCATTGAGCATGGTTTTTTCATGGGAGCCGAAAACCTGGCGCGAATGCGGGACAGTCAGACCGTTTGGGTGCCGACAGCCTTTACCATGCAGGCATATGCCGCCCATCTGGCACCTTCAAGCCGGGAAGCCGACACTGCCCAGCGGAACCTGACCCATCAGATGGATCAGCTACGAATGGCCAGGGAACTGGGCGTTCCGGTTGCTCTGGGAACGGATGCCGGCAGTCTGGGAGTTCATCATGGGACTGCCGTCAGGGAAGAGTTTGGACTCCTTCTGGAAGCCGGCTATACCATCCCGGAGGCGGTGCAATGCGCCACAAAGACCGGAGCAGAGCTTTTGGGGATAACCGATATGGGAACCCTGACACCCGGAATGCCCGCCTCGTGGATTGCCGTTAAAGGCAGCCCATCGGATCTTCCTGACGGTCTGAATCACGTCATCGTGTCAAGCTAAATGGCAACTGATTTTTCGGGATAACCACCACCGCCCATTTCTTTCTTCAGTGCCCTGCCAAGCTGCTCAATGGAATACGGCTTTTTGATAAATCTTCGGGCTCCGAGTTGCAGGGCCATTTTCACTTCCTCACTTTCAGAAAACCCGCTGGCGATGATGGCTTTCTGGTTCGGGTGGATCCGGATGATGTGCTCATAAGTCTGGCGGCCGTTGATGCCCGGATCCATCATCATGTCCAGCAGAACCATATCGACTCGGTTTTCCTGAAGATATGCCACGGCGCTTTCACCGGAGTCGACACATTCTGGGTCATATTCCAGCACTTTCAACATCCGGCTGGCAATGTCGCGCTGGGACGGTTCATCATCGACGACCAGTACTTTTTCACCGCTTCCTTTCAAACCATCTATTCCGGCACTTGGCTCTTTCGGCAACTCCTCTTTCTCGGACACCGGCAGATAAAGCATAAAAGAGGTTCCACTGGCGCTGCTGTCAACCTCAACCGTTCCGCCATGATCCAGAACGCTGCTCCAGACAACCGCCAGCCCCAGACCCGTGCCGCTGATCCCCATGACCTTCTTGGTGTAAAAGGGTTCAAAGATGTGTTCCAAATCCTTTTCAGAAATTCCGTTCCCATTATCGGTTACGATCAGAAGCGCATATTCACCGACACTGACGCCGTTTTTCAACGCCAATTTTTCGTCCACGAACTGATTTCGGGTCGAGATAACGATGCGTCCCGCTCCCTTGATGGCTTCCATGGCATTTGTCACCAGATTCATGATGGATTTCTTGATATGAATCGGAGAGCAATGAATGTTTTGCAAATGAGGATACAGACTCGTGATGCAGTCTATATGCGGATGCAGCGATGCGAGTTTCCGGTGCTCCGGAGATGCCATGTATTCCGTAACCAGGCGATTCAGGCTGGCCGGTTCTTTCGCGCAGGCAACGCCTCTGGCGACCGTAAGCAGATCAGCGACCACGGCAACGGCCCGCTGCCCGGACTCATGAATAGCCTGAATGGGTTTTCGCAGCTCGCTGTCTTTGGGCATCTGCATGAGCAGCAGCTCCGGATAGCCAACAATACCCGACAGGATGTTGTTGAGATCATGGGCAACGCCACCGGCCAGAAGGCCGATGCTTTCCATCTTCTGAGCACGTTGCATCTTAACTTCCATGGCTTTTCTTTCGATCTCCGACTGCTTTTGAGCGGAAAGATCATTATATACCGCCACAATTTCACCGGTCGGCAGTTTATAAACCACGTTTTCGCGCCAGCCTTCCAGCCGTCCATCCGAATAATAATTGGCCGGATGACGGGCGGACTGTCCCGTCCGCCAGACTTGGCGGAAGACAACGAGCAGACCGAATTCAACAACTCCGGGGAATACCTCCGTAACTTTTTTTCCGATGACTTCCGAACGATTCACGCCTTCGATGGTTTCCACGGCCTTATTGATATCCCTGAAAACAAAGTCTTTCCCGTCTTCAAAAGATTCGTATACGGCAACGCCGCTGCTGGAGTGTTCAAAAAGCTGTCGGAACCGCCGTTCACTTTCAGAGAGTTCAGAAGTGCGCTCCCTGACTTTCAGTTCCAGATTGTCGATGAGCTCCCGAATGTGAGAGGCCATAACATTGAACGTGTAAGCCAGTCGGCTCAGTTCATCACCGCCTTCTTCCCTGGCAATAACTTCCAGATTGCCATTTCTGAGCGCTTCGGCGGAGCCGGTCAAATTGACCACCCTTCGCGTAATGCGGTTGTTCAGCCCCCTGGCGATGATCAACGACGCAATCAAACCGGCAAGAGTGATGGCCGCCATGAGAATGAGGGCCAGTGCGTGTGCATGATGGATGGTGTCCCGTGCCTGGCTGACTTCCTCTCCGGCCAGACGAATCAAAGTTTTAGAAACCGCCTCCACCGCCTCTTCCTGCAGGGCGAAGTCGTTAAAAATCGCTTTGATCGATACATCCACATCGAGAATTTTGTGGGCAGTGGCGATGCATTGGTCAATCAGAGTATTGATTCTCTGGCTCTGCACGGCACCAATGGCAGGGGAATAGTCGATTTCCTTGCGCAGTCTGAAAGCCGTGTTAAAAGCGGACTGCATCAAAAAGCGTTTCCGGCTGATCCGGTAATCCTGGGCAAAAAATTTCATTTCGCCATACAGTCGACCAAGGTTCTCGAAATAAGCCGTCTCGATCCGCAGAGCCGTAAAATGATCCTCCAGTTGCTTCTCCAGTCCTTTTTCCGGAGCAGCCAGTTCCGTAACCAGTTCAACGGAATGAATGGATGTTTCGGCAAACCGTTTCGCGGAAGACAGAAATAAATTCAAATCCACCTGGGTCTTTCGAAGCGGATCACTGACTTTCGACTGGTCAATCAGGTTCTTCAAGTCATTGCTGACAGTGACGACCTGAGCGATTTGCCTTACGGCCGGCTGTGCAAACTGTTCATGTGCTTTAGCCAGCCCGATTTCAGGGTATCGAAGAAAAAAATTCCCGTGAAGGCGGCGTGCCTTTTCCATTCCCCGGTCCATTTCCAGCACCAAGCGCTGAATCTCCATGCTGGTCTGAATGGACTCCTGGGCCTGGCTGACGAATTCCATGGAGAGATAGCTCGTCGCGGAAACCATCAAAAAGAGAGACAGCAGCAAAGCGATTCCCAGAACAAAGCGGGTCGTGATGCTCATCTCTTCCAGAAATTGCGAAAAAAACTTCCCGGGATTCATATCCGTCTATTTTTCATAAGTGTAGGTAAACATAACGTTGGACTGAAGCCCCTCGAGTCCGGCCGCCGGATCATCCAGGCGCAGAATGTTGAAGACGGGAATGGCGCAATCCCCGAATTCATCGCAGGTTATATTGCCGGTTACCCCTTTGAATCCACGGGTCGCATACAGGGCGTTTCGAAGGGCCAGACGACCGATATGCAGGGTTCCGTCAGGCTCATTTATCGCAACCTTCTCAATGGCATGCATCAGTAAACCGGCTGAATCAAAGGCATTGAGGAAATAGCTTGCTGAAGGCGAAATGTTGAATTTCGCTTCATAATCCTTTATCAGAGCATCGACATCGGGACCGCCGGGATGGGAAGGTCCCACAAAATACAGACCTTTTCCTTCATCTTTGACCGCTTCGATAAAGGAGCTTTCGATCAAAGCGCCATCGCTCATCAGGATAATTTTTTCAAAACCGGGTGTTTTTCTGGCCTGCAACAGGATGTGGTTGCCCTCCGGCTGAAACAGCGGGAAAAACAAAAGCTGCGCCCCGGAATTCATGACAGCCGTCAGAACCGGCTGCATCTCCTTATCTCCCTTATTTACCGATGCGGATAAAACGATTTCGCCCCCAAGCTTCTGAAACGCCTGTGCGAATCCATCCGTCAGCCCCCGGCTGTAAATATCCCCGTCATGAATGGTGGCGGCTTTTCGAACCCCCAGTTCATAAAAGGCGTACTTGGCCGCGGCTTTTCCGGAAGCTTCCTCGTTGGGCGCCGTCCGGAAATAACCCGGTTGCCAGTTCGGGGCGCGCTTACCGGCAATGGCAGTCAGATAAGGTGCGCTGTTGTTACCGGAAATCATGGTCAGTCCGGCATCGGACATGACTTTTGACGCAGTGGCGGCTTCGCTTGAACAGGTTGTCCCCAGAATGGCCACGGTCTGTGGATCCGCGATGATTTTCAAGGCCGCGTTGGCTCCGCCTTCCCCGGTACAACCCGCATCCTCCGTCTGAAGCAAAATGGCATGATCCAGAATTTTTCCATGTAATTTGTCAATGGCAAGGTCAATTCCCCGAACCTGCTCAAGCCCCAGCGGAGCGACCTTACCCGACAAGGCCTGAAGCACCCCGATTTTGACGGATTCTCCGGGTGCCACATTGATGCATCCGATACCGTCGGAACACACGAAACGGGGCCTGGGCTTGTCACACCCTGCCGACAACATGACAGCAATAAAAACCGCCCCGACGACTGAAGAAATAACCGGCTTATTTTTAGGCATTTTCCCTCTGTTGATGGTGTATCGGATTGTGTCTTGAAAAACGAAGGCTTGCGGCTATCATTCCGATTTTCGGCCTCTGGGAGACCAGCGGCTTATCCATTTTTTCTGATTACTCAGAAAATTCAGAATCGGTGCAAAGCCGATAAGCCTGGGTTTTCCCTGTTCCAGGAAAATCTCCTCCAGCGACAGATGGGGATCACTGACAGGATTTCTGAGATATTTTCGAATGGCTTCGAGTCGATCCACAATTTGGGTCTCGAGCTGATCTTTCAAGATTTTCTTGTTTTTCAGGATATTCTCCTTATGGATATCATAATCGGAATTGCCTCTGGATTTTTTCAGTTTATAGTCGATCCGCATGGCAATCAGTTCCTTCAGAATTGCCTCATATCCCGGCCCCAAACAGACAACTTCCGGAACCAGTTCTCCAAAATTGGATATCCCCAGAATGTCTTTTTCCTGTTCCCAGTAGTTCACCAGAAATTCATTTTCCAGGTCTTTGTAATTTTGAAGCGGCATATACATTCTGCGTAAATACTGAAGGACTTTTTCGGTTTTTTTCTTATGCCCGCCGATGATGACGGAGCCGCCCACTTCGCCTTTTTTTACCCCCTTGGTCCAGGGCGCGCCTGTAATTCCAAAATCGTGATAAATGGGAATCTGAAGCAATGCGGACAGGGTGTTCAGCGCCAGCGCATAGCCAGCGGAAGGACCACCGACATTGTAGGACGCGGATAGAAGCTGATGATGGATGGTATACCGATCCAGAAATTCCCCCAATAATTTGGGAATGCTGACCTTGGGGTCCAGTTCCTGAAGATAGTTTTTCACCATGGTCAGGGCTTCCTGGGCCGACTGCTGGGTCATCTGAACCGCCATGTCGAGTTCCGCTGTAGCCGCGGATCCGGATGACACCGCCCCGGTCACGAGGACTTTTTCGGCGGACAGGCTGTAGGTCAGGCTGGTGGCAATAGGAAGCAGCACGCCGGTTACATCGTTTGCGCCCACACCGATAATAAACCCCACCTGGGGTTCCTGGCTGAGTTCGGCCTCCAGAAATTCATCGAGCTGCATCTTGCCGATTTTTACCGGACTGTGAGAGATTTCCTGCCGCGCGGAATTCAAGTGTGAAGACATCAACGGATAGTCTTCCATGCTTGAAACCGGTTTGAGGAACTCGATCACGTCGCCGTAGCGGGATAAAAACGCTATAGGATCCCCATAAATGGCGGATCGAAGCGACTGCGGCGCATCCACGGCTTCAAGAATCCCCATCAGGGTTTTAAAATTGAATTTAACAAATTTATCACGGATCGCACTCGAAGCATGGGCAAGATCTCGAATTCGCTGCAGAACTTCATATTCCGTGCTGCGCAGCGAACGGGCTTTTTCCACAAAAGCCGAATAATCCGCCGGGGTGTTGCAGAGTCCCTTGGCGGATTCCACAATGACTTCTATCGAAAGGTCAGGGGCCAGGGGAACATTCTTTAATGTTTGCCGGACAATATCGGTGATATCCTTTAGCCGCAGATGGCCGGATACTTCCTGCACCTTCAGCCGCTTGGAGCGGATCAGGGCCGGATCCAGGATATCGAGCCGGTTGGTGGTCAGCACCGTAAACACCCGGTTAAGAGGGATCTCGCCGTCGATTAAATTCAGAAACTTATTGGTCAGTTTATCGGAAGGAGAGCCGCCGGAAGCACTGCGCCGGGGCGCCAAGGAATCCCCTTCGTCAAAAAACACCAGGGAAGGCGCAATCATTTTGGCGATATCGTAGACTTTTTCCAGGTTTTCCACAGCGCCTTCCCACGGATTTACCGGGTCCTGAAGCGCGGACGCGCTTGTGGCGATATCGTGAATATCGCTGTTTTCGCTGAGCCAGGCCCGGATGAGAAAGGTTTTACCGCTTCCCGGCGGGCCGTTCAATACCACGCCTTTCTCTTCGCTGACATTGTAATAGAGGCAATTGTTGGCCATTTCCGAAAACACGTCTTTTATTTTCCCTACATATTCGTCCCAGTGCACTTGTCGGTCCATTCGGTCCACGACTTTTTCAAACAAATCGCCGAAAGCGTTTCTAGCGACCAACTCAAAGGCTTTTCTTACCAGAAGCGAATCCTCCAGATAGGCTGATGAGAAGCCGCCCTGAATTTCAATAATGGAATGAACCAGCTTTCGTACATATGCCGGTGTAATTTTAAGGGTTCTTTCCCGAAAAATGGCATAGATTCTATCCACGGTCAATTGCACATGGGACGGGGAAATACACCGGGCGTTATGCAGACAGACGTCATCGGGGGTATCGGAGACCACGATATCGTTTCGAATCAGCTCCAGGCGAACGACTTCTGTCAGGTTTTCCGGGTTTTTCCAGAAATCCGACAAATCCAGTATCTTTCCTTTTTCAACAAAACGCCGGTAAATTGTCTGATCAAACCGCTCGGGCTGATCCGTCGTGGCGATCAGCAGGCAGTCTCTTCGGCCATTGATGATTTCATCGATCACAATGTTGGCAGTATCGATCAGGGTTCGCTGCTGACGATCGGGCCCGCTATCCTTGCCTTCGGTTTTTCCGAAAGCACTATGCGCCTCTTCGACATGACGGATGGTGGTTCTTCGGGGATCACCCAGCGCTTTCTTGAAATAATTGCCGGGCTCTCCGGCAAGAGCGGTCTGGTAATCGTTCGGGGTGATCATCGTGTAATCGACCAGAACTCCCTGCTCTTCGAGCTGGGAGAGATTTTTGCCGATCCGGTTTTTCAGAAGGCGGCTAATTCCCGGCACTCTGGACAAGGACTTGTAAAAAGCCACTTTTTTACGTCTGGCGATTTCCGCCGCCAGGGTGGGGTCCACCTGGTCGATGGTTTTCCAGAAAGGTTCTCCGGCAAGGGCCTCTTCTTTTTTCTGCTCCAGATCCACCTCAGGCCGCACCTCATTGACAAAAATAACCTGCTCCAGGGTCTGGCGGACGGTAGATGTCTTGCCGCTGCCACTCGGACCGATAAAAAGAATCAGGGGCGCCTTGGGAATGGACGGATCGGAGAGATATTCTTTTCGAATATGAGCCCGGTAGATTTTATCAAACAGCAATGTCAGCTCTACGGGGACGTGGACGTCACTGAGATCCTTGTCCAGAAGCGACAGCAGATAGGTGTAGTCCTTGGCCGATACTTCTTTTTCCAGAATCTTGTTCCAGGCTTGCTGGGGGTTGGTTTTTCCGGAAATTTCAAATCGGCGCTGCCAGTCTGTCAGAATCTCCGGATCTTTCAGGATCACAAAACGCTTTTCCTGGGCGGTAAAAAAGAAAGACAGAAAACTTTCCAGCAAGGTATTGAGCCAGTCCGAAGGCGGGCTGTACTGATTCAGGCGCGAGCGCATGAACGCCTTGGTTTCATACGGCCAGGAAGCCACAAGCCGTCTGATTTCCTGAATCCGTTTTTCAGGAAGGCTGATATACCTGACTTCTTTTGTCAGTCTTTTTGCCATTACCGCTCTCCAGTGGATTTCCGATGGGGCTGGGCAGGGGGAAGGGTAATTGCCGGTGAATCCTGGGTGTTCTGAATCACGATGGTATTCTGGCCCTCAACATTTTTTTCATATGCCGTGGCCCATTTTTGCTGGGTCAGAAACTGCAGAAGCGCCGTGTCCGTGGATCCGTCCGGCCTGCCGAGGGCCTGCTGCAAGGATTGAATGCTTTCCAGATAGGCGGCATAGAGCTTTCGAATCCGGCTGGCTTCCTGGTCTGCCGAATAATTATCCGCTTCGGCAATCAGCTCTCTGCGTTTTTTTTCTTCCGTGGCTTCAACCAGTTTATCGCCAAATCGGGTTTCCTTCAGGACAAAGCTCACCACTTCTATGCCGTATTTTTTTTCAAGCGTGGGACCGCCTTCATTGATCGGTCTGGATTTTAAGGCGACAAAAATATCATCCTTGATTTTTTCTCGGCTGCTGATGAGTTGGTTGACCTCATGGGCCTGAAGGATGTCCTTGACAATACCGTCATAATCTCCCTGGAGCAGGTTCAGGGGATCCAGATTCTCAATGGCCCATGTTTTCAGATCTCGAATCCGGTAGGTCAGCACGGCCGATGTCCAGAGCGCCACGCTTTCCTTTGAAATAATTCTCATGGGTTCCGGATGACCACCCAGAAACAGCGTCTGGTTCATCAGGGAGACTTCCTGTTCAATGCGGGTAAAATACGGCAGGCGAACATGCCAGCCGATATCCGTAATAGCCTCGCGGTGGCCGCCAAAACGCTCCAGCACCACGGCGTAATTCATTTTGACTTTAAATATGGCCCGAGTGGCATATACCAGCGCGGACAGACCATAAAAAAGTCCCACCAGGGTTGCCAGCGCCAACGAACGGCGCAGAATTGTTTTTACAAAGGCTCTGGTAAAAAAATGTCTGGGAAGCTCTTCCGGCATGTTGACTCCTTTGGCCTGATCTATTCGGTCTTAAGGATCGTTGAAAACCACAAAAGGGATTCCTGCATGAACGATTTCTGATGATGGGGAAGGCTCATGACATGGTCTCCGTTTTCCTGAATCACCAGTTTTTTGGGATGGCCTGCTTTTTCGAACAATTTCCGGGCATGGGATACCGGTACAACCAAATCGTTTTCCCCATGAAAGATCAAGAGATGGCCGATGGCCGACAGGCTGTCCGACAGATCGAACCGAAACCGGGGAGAAAGTGCCAGATCCGGCGAAAGCCCTGCCGGGACAACGCCCTGAGCCGAATCAATCAAAGACTTGCTGCTGAGGGGGGCCGCAACAGTAATCAGAGCATGTATAATCGTTTCTGTGGCAACCGAAAGACATACCGCCCCTCCTAGGCTGCTGCCGAACAGTCCTATTTTGGGGTTAAGGTCATAATTGTTTCGCAAAAAATCAATCGCACACTGCAAATCCCGACAGCGGCCATTAAAATCAGCGGCATCAGCCATGCTGCCCTCACTTTGACCGCATCCGCGATGATCGAACCGAAAAAAAGCCATGCCGTTTGCACTGCATTGCCTGGCCATTTCAATTTGTTTGGGTGAACTGCCACTGCTTAACAGGCCGTGCGAACCGACAACAACCGGTGGTTGATGAATTCCAGGTAAATGAAGGGTCCCCGATACCCGAAAACCGTCGGACAAGAATGACAACGTTTTACAAGATACACCTATCATGGCCGATTTGATCATATTTCAGGTTTGAATTCAAACATTTTTTTCTGATTTTACCAAGCAAATGATTCCAACAACAGAACTTAAATTACATTCATCATATACCCATTATCGGTCAGTGAATCATTCGCAGCATTAGCGGAACAGCCACAAATGTTCCGATTGAGGCACCGATGTTGGTAAACACCACCACCAGAAGGATCCGTGTCACCTTGTTCCGCCAGAACCCTTTTACAGACAGGATATCCTGCGGCAGGGCTTCGATGTCCCGTACTTTGGGCTTTCGCGAAAACGCCTCAACCAGACCCGAAACCCAGCCCGCGGCAATCAGCGGATGAAGCGTGGTTATGGGAGCTGCAAGCATTGAGGAGAGAATCGTCAGGGGATGAGCCAGGGCAGCGGCAGCACCAATGCCTGCCAGAATGCCGGTTGTCAGTATCCATCCCGTGATCATGTTGGTTCCCACATGCGCGCCGCCGATGAAAAACCCGCTGGCCATCATCAGGACAATCGCCAGCGGAATTCCCCATCCCAGGACCGCTGCCAGCCTGCCATCCGGCGGAAGCGTCTCCAGAGCGGAAATATCAATGAGTTTATTCCAGTTGGCTTTGATTCCGGGAACATGCCCTGCCCCCACCACTGCCACGATTTTTGTCCCCGGCGCCGTGCGGATTTTTTCCGCCAAATACTGGTCTCGTTCTTCGATCAGAATGCGTTTTAACATGGGAAGGGTTTTTCCCACATCCGCCATCAGAGCTTCTAGAACATCCTGCTCTTTCATTTTTTCGATATCTTCCTGACTGATTTCCTCTGCTTCGGTAAAAGACAGCAGCAAATGATACAACAACTTGTTTTTTTCCCAGAACGTCATGGCCTTCCAGGCCCGTGACAGGGTCACGCGAATTTCCCGGTCGGCAAGGTGAATGGCTGCACCCGATGCATCCGCGGCTTCAATGGCGCGAATCATTTCCGCGCCCGGAACGATATCGAGTTTTGCCGCAATCCGCTTTTGGAACGCCGCCAGAATCAGATTCGACAGCAACAGAAATGTTTTCTTTTCTTTGATGACCTTCACGATATCCATGTTCTGCCACTGGTCTTTCAAGCGAATGGACTGGTAGCGGGAAGCACACAATTCGACGCAGACCGTATCCGGCCTTTCCGCTTCAATCACCGCAGCAACCAGATCCGAGCTTTCCTGTGATACATGGGCCGTACCGATCAGCACAATTTCCTTGTCATCCATGCAAAGCCGGTGAACCATATTATGATTGTTCGATTCAGACATTCCGTATATAATCCTTATGGGTTATGGGTCAAAGTCATTGACCCGGGCAAAATCCGTGACACCTCATTTGTTTCCTGTTATCAATATAAATTTTTGAAATAATATAATATTTTATTGTTTCATGCAAGACGAAAACTATTTTCCGGAGCATTTCCCTTTATGACATTTCAGTTACCGGCCGACAACTGTCCTGGTGAGGATGCCCCCCAAAAAGGGGAAAAAGATACCAAAGCACCTTACTATCTGCCGTCAGAAAATGAAATTCCCTTATTTGAAGCCGCATATTACGCCAGGCTTCCGGTCATTCTAAAAGGGCCGACCGGATGCGGTAAAACCCGTTTCGTGGAATACATGGCACACCGGCTGGGCAGACCCTTGATTACCGTAGCCTGCCACGAAGATCTTTTTGCGTCGGATCTGATCGGCCGGTATCTGCTATTAAACGATGCAACCGTCTGGATGGATGGCCCCCTCACCCGCGCCGTCCGCACGGGCGCCATCTGCTATCTGGATGAAATCGTCGAGGCCAGAAAAGACACCACCGTGGTGATTCACCCCTTGACCGACAGCCGCAGAACCCTTCATATCGATAAAAAAGGGGAAAGCATTCAGGCCCATTCCGATTTTCTGATGGTGGTCTCTTACAATCCCGGATACCAGTCCGTGCTGAAAGATTTGAAGCAAAGCACCCGGCAGCGTTTTGTCGCCCTGGAATTCCATTATCCGAATCCCGAAAATGAAGCAGCTATCGTGTCCCGGGAGAGCGGTCTGGATTCGGACACCGCCCTGAAGCTGGTGCTGCTGGCCGGAAAAATTCGAAACATCCGCGAGCACGGGCTGACCGAGGGCGCCAGTACCCGACTCCTGATTTATGCGGCGTGTCTCATTCAACGGGGAATATCCATCATCGAGTCCTGTCGCGCCGCCATCTGCCTTCCCTTGTCCGATGACCAGCGGCTACAGGAAACCCTGATGGATTTGATGAACGACATGTTTGGGGAAAGAGATGACGGCCCTTGAAGAACGGATATCCATGGTTTCCACTGTCCGCAAATCCGCAAACTGTTATGACCATCGGAAAGGCGCATGGCTCCCGGATCTGGAGCGATCCCTATTCCCGCCATCACTTTAAACCATCATGAAAAGAGACACAAAATGATACCCATTGAAACCCTACTGCCATTCTTCGCCGCATCTGTTTTACTTGCTATTGCACCGGGTCCAGACAACATATTCGTGCTGACACAATCCGCGTTACGGGGAAAGAGCGCCGGATTGGCTGTCATGTTAGGGTTGTGTACGGGACTGATCGTTCACAGCACTGCCGTGGCTTTGGGTGTGGCCGTCATTTTTCAAACCTCGGCACTTGCATTCTCCGCCCTCAAATTCATTGGCGCGGGTTATCTGTTGTATCTGGCCTGGCAGGCGTTTCGCGCATCCGCAGCAAAATTTCAGGCTGAGCGGAACTCGGAAGCCAGTTTCTGGAAACTGTATCGTCGCGGCATTATCATGAACATCACCAACCCCAAGGTTTCCATCTTCTTTCTGGCATTTCTGCCACAATTCGCCGACCCGTCGCGGGGTCCCATATCCCTGCAGCTCCTGCTTTTTGGCGGCGTGTTTATCATTGCAACGATATTGGTTTTTGGAAGTATTGCTCTCCTTGCCGGAACACTTGGCCGGTGGCTGAATCGATCCCCCCGAGTTCAAAATATCATGAACCGGGTGGCAGGTATTGTTTTTGTGTGCCTTGCGCTCAGGCTTGTGACGACGGAGCAGTGAATAACAATCTGAAATACCGCGACTTATGCGGATCAATCCAAACTTGTTAGGCCAGTCAGTCATTTGGAGGATAATTTGGAAAACGAGGGTCCCAGCTTGACAGCAATTCGCGTCGCCATGTCGCGGGCGGCACATCAGCTTCTTGATGATCCAAAGGTACTTGACGATCCCATTGCTTTAAAAATAATCGGTAGCCAGACTGCATCCAAAATTCGTGCGACACCCGAAAAATTTCAGACAGCAGTATCACGTTATCTGCGGGCATTTCTGGCAGCACGCAGCCGTTATGCCGAGGATGAACTGTCCGAAGAGATCAAACGCGGTGTCGGCCAGTATGTTATTCTTGGCGCCGGGCTGGATACTTTTGCCTATAGAAATCCGTATCCGCTTTCTATGCTGCGAATATTCGAGGTGGACCATCCCGCCACGCAAAATTGGAAGCGTAAAAAACTGGGTGAGGCCGGCATACCGATACCGAAATCACTGACATTTGTACCGATCGATTTTGAGAGGCAAACATTGGCCGGGCAGTTATGGAAAACCGGATTCAGAATAGAAGAGCGCTCATTCTTTTCCTGGCTTGGTGTAACAATGTATCTGACCAGGGATGCGGTAATAGCGACCTTAAAACATGTCGCAACGGTAACACCCGATGGCAGCGAGATCGTGCTCGATTACGCTATATCGCCAACATCTCTTAGTCCTGCCCGTCAATCGGTTTTCCAGGCACTGGCCCAGCGGGTGGCGGATGTCGGAGAACCGTGGCAAACTTATTTCGACCCGCATACTTTCGTCACTGAACTCCGGATGATGGGATTCTCATGTACTGAAGACATCGGACCCGACGAACTGAATATGCGATTTTTCAATCATCGGGTGGATGATCTCAAGGTCGGTGGCTTTGCGCATTTGATGAAGGCACGGGTATGAAGTTAAATGACAAATTTATGGAACGCCATGTCAGCGCATGATGAACTGATGTCCATGCTGTTTCTGGCAGACCCGGAAACCGCATTCATGGTAAAGGAAAAATTGTCGGGTCGCCTTCCCCAGGTAACTGAAAAAGAGCTTGGGATGATCGTTGAGGAGACGATCTGGGGACTGTCCCGGGAAACCGCCTTTGCTCATGCGGTTGCAACAGGGCTTATCGAACTGGCCGGAAGGACGGCCCCGGATCATATAGAGATGTTCCGTTTCAAGATCAGGGAAGCCGGAGCAAAAAGCGCTGCAATCGGCAGGATTATGGCCATCCACATGGTTCCGGTTCTCATGACAGGGGATAAAAAATTAATCGAACGATTTAACGATACGACCCATACCCTGCTGAAAATCGGGACCTACACACTGGGAAGCCCGTTTGAAACCCTGTCTTATCTCCTTGAATCCCAAGATATCGGATCGGGCTTTGCCTTTCTGGAACTTCTCGGCAGCGCCCTTTCCCCGGACCTTTCCTATAACCAGTGCAAACATCTCTGCCACATTATTCCAATGGCGGTTCAATCTTTTTCTCCTTCCCGCCGGATTTTTCAGATCGAGCAACTGATGCGGATCGCCCGGGCAGACCCGGGCCTCGTAGATGGGTTTCTGGATGGCATGCAGCGGGGGGCATCTTTTTTAGACTGTCAGTCCCTGCCCCGGTTTGTATCTGCGGGTCTGACCCGATTCAACCAGGGCAAGGCGGCAGGTATCCGGTTCTTGTCCCTTGAATCCCAACAGGCACGGGATCTGGTGGATGAGCTTCAGGTTGCCGTATCTTTTTCTCAGATTCAACATGGATTAAACCGTTACCTTCAGGCCAGAACCGGCGGAACCCTTTCTGTCTGCCCGCTTTCCGAGCTGTCAGAAACCGACTTGTTCACTCTCGAGAAGCCGCTGGTGTGTTCCCTCGGAAACCGCATTGTCTTGCCGGATGAAATCAGCCGTTTTAACAGTAAGTCGGAAAACCTCTTCCTGTACAAATGCCTGGCACGGCTTGAAGCCTGTTATCATGAATTCGGGACCTACGAATTTGATCTGGAAATGGCGCTTGAAGCCTGCAACGATTCAGAAGATATCGGGGATCAGCGATCAGAGGCCAGGGGTCGGATACGGCAACTCAGGATTGATGACGGCGGTGAGCCGGAGCAAGAAAATGGCAGGGATGCCCTAGCAGCTTCAGACATGAGCCTGTTTTGCCGGACCTTTTCAAATCCCGCTCTGGCTGCTGATTTAATGACCGTCTTTGAGCATGGCAGGATACGGATCATCCTGGAACAGCGTTATCCGGGAATTATCCGGCAGTCGCTGCCTGTTTTGATCAGGGAGGCAAAGCGCATTTATCCGGACAGCCTTCATGAACTTCCCCTCGAAGCCCTCTATATGAGAATTGCTCTTGGCATCCGTGATCCTGAAATCTGGCGGCTACCCTCACCGGGGATAGAATTAAAAATTGTCCCCGTCATCGATGCCGTTGCCCTGGATTTTTGCCGAATCATTGAAAAAACCTCGAGGGTTGAGGACTGCGCCGCCCTGGTATGGAAATCATATCCCCGAATTGAATCCTGCCTGAAGGATGCTTGGCATAAAAACGATTCCCGGTTGAAAATTCCTTTTGGCAGAGGCCTGCGACCGAATTTAGCGATGGATCGGCCCACTGAGACAAAAGCAGCTCTTCTGAAGCGCAAACTGGCTGAAAAAGGGATCAAGGTTTATAAATCCAGAATCAAAAAGCTTCTGAAGTATCATGGGGGAAAAATCGTCAAGGACGATATTCTCAATCTGGTTCGGGCATCTCAAGGCATGGACCCGTCCAAAACCGCCGTTCACGCTGCTGCTGTTTCCATGGATCTGTCGGATCTTCTGGATCTGTCTGAAATTCCCGGTTTGCCGGATACAACCACCATTCACGATACACTCCCTGCAACCTGGTACCGGGAGTGGGACAGTCATCACAGCGACTATCTGCACAATCACGTTCGCGTGGTGGATCGAATTGTGGAAGGCGCAAGCACCGGTTTTTATAACCAGACGCTGGCGCGATACCGGGAACTTGTCAGCCAGATCCGCTATGCCTTCGAGCTGATGAAGCCTCAGGGACTAAAGCTGCTGCGAAACTGGACCGAAGGCGATGAGCTGGATTACCGGGCCATTCTGGATTTTGTTCTGGATAAAAAGGCAGGCCTGATTCCGTCAGACAGGCTTTACATCAAACGGATCAAGCAGGAGCGGAATGTGGCGGTCTTGTTGCTGGTCGATCTTTCCCGGTCAACGGGCAACGCCCTGGCCAATAGTTCTTTCGATGCCGCCGCCACGGTGCTGGATGTTGAAAAAGAGACCATGGTGCTGTTCTGCGAAGCCCTCGGCATTGTGGGAGATACCTTTGCCATTGCCGGTTTTTCCGGAAACGGGCGCCTTTCCGTGGATTATACGCATATCAAGGGATTCGAGGAGCCCCTGAACGATACCGTCCGCGGGCGAATCAGCAGCCTTGCACCCCAACGCAGCACGCGAATGGGCGCCGCCATTCGTCATGCGACCGCCCAGTTTGATATAATTCCGGCCAATGTAAAACTGATGGTTGTTCTGGGAGATGGGTTTCCCAATGATGTGGACTACAAGCGGGAATATGCCCTTTCCGATACCCGCAAAGCCATTGGTGAAGCCATTTCCCACCGCATTCATACCCATGCCATCACCGTGAACATGCAAAGCGATGCCAGGCTCGATGCTCTGTATGGAAGTGTCCATCACAACGTGATATCGGATGTCCGGGAGCTTCCGGCCAAGCTGCTTCGGATTTACAGCGCGCTGACGCGAAGCCGTCCGGGCGCGTAACGGTCGAATACCGGCAGAAATGATTACCAGAGAGGAAATTTCATTCAGCCTCGACCGGTGTCTTCAGGCGGATGATCCGGCTCGCCCAGAATGCTTCGCACCCGGCTCAATAACTCCGTGAGCTGATACGGTTTGCCGATGAAACCGGCAGCTCCGGATTCCAACGCTTTATTCACCATGTCGTCGCCACAATACCCGCTGGCGATCAGGATCTTGGCAAAGGGGTTGAACACCAGCAGTTCCTTAAGACACCGGTTTCCGCCAATGCCCGGCATGCCAAGATCCAGTATGGTCAGATCGATCGGTTCTTTCCGGCCGGCATGAAGCTGAAGCGCTTCTTCACCACTGGCAGCAGTCATGACCGTATAGCCGAAACGCTGAAGCATTTGTGAGGCCAGTTGCCTGATGTCCGGCACGTCATCCACGACAAGTATGATTTCCGTCCCGCCTTCAGGCGACGTTTCTGAAGGCTGAGAGTCGGCTTCGGCACCCTCATGACCGATGGCCGGCAAATATATCTTGAACGTCGTTCCCTGGTCGAAACTGCTCTCGCAATAAATATACCCGCCGTGACCCTTGATAATTCCGTAAACCGATGCCAGCCCCAGTCCCGTGCCCTTGCCGACTCCCTTGGTTGTAAAAAACGGTTCGAAGATGTGATCGAGGGTTTCTTTGTCCATGCCGCAGCCAGTGTCAGAGACGGTCAACAGCACATAGTTTCCCGGGGGAGCGCCAATATGCGGCCGCGCATGGTTTCCGTCTATCACCACGTTCTGGGTTTGAATGATGAGCTTTCCCCCCTCCGGCATGGCGTCTGAAGCATTGATCCCAAGGTTTAGCAACGCCTGCTCGATTTGAGCCGGATCGGCTTTCACCGTCCACAGTCGGCTGCCCGGTTGAAATTCGATGTCAATCATTCTGGGAATGGTGCGTTCCAGAATTCGGACGACCTGCCCCATTTCCCGACTGAGATTGACGTTGCGGCGCTCAACCACTTCCTTTCGGCTAAACAAAAGGAGTTGACGGACAAGCTGGGCCGCCCGTGCAACCGATTTTTCGATCGCTTTCAGCCTGGGCACGTCCGGATCACCAGCGTTTTTATCCATCATCAGAAGCTGGGCATAGCCGCTGATGCCCTGGAGCAGGTTGTTGAAATCGTGGGCCACCCCACCTGCCAGAATGCCGATAGCCTCCATTTTCTGGGCATGCTGAAGCTGGTCTTCCAGGGTCACTCGCTCGGTGATGTCCTCGCAGACGACCAGTTCTTCACCGGTTTCCAGACTTACCGGTATGAAATTGATAACTTTTTTTCCACCGTTTTTGCAAATGACATCAAAAACCCTGGGACGCTGTTCTCCCGGTTGATGAGTCTTCAGGTCATGAATCCAGTCGGCAATGACCTGTTTTCTGTACTGCATATCCGGATAGGCCAGCCGGAACCATGTTCTTCCGTCGGGAACATCCATAAGGTCATAGCCAAAGATCTCCGTGAACTTGGGATTGGCATAAGTGAATATTCCGGCTTTATCAATCGATAATATTCCAACAGGCGCATGCTGCAAGAGGGTCTTAAATCTTTCTCTTTCGTAATGTGCCGATGCTTCAGCCCGCTTGCGCTCCGCCAGTTCTTGCTGCACGGCGCCAAACAGCCGGGCGTTCACCAGGGAAGCGGCAACCTGGCTTGCCAGGGTTTCAAGAAACCCGGCCTGCTGTTCAAAATCCCGTACGGTTTCCGAAGCCAGACCAATGACTCCGATGGTTTCATCAGCGCTTTGCAACGGCAGCGCAGCAAACGACTTGAAGCCGGCTTTCTTGCATTCTTCCCAGGTGCAGCGCGAATCATCAAAAATATTCATGGAAAAAATCGGCTTGTTATCCTTCACAACCAATCCGCACAGACACTCGCCGACCCGGTGTTCGGGAACCTCACTCAGTCGCCGCCTGGACAGGGGAGGCAAAACGTCCTGCAGGATCAGCCTTTCCCCCTTTCGCAGGAATAGAAATGCCAGGTCTGGACGAACGGCGCTGACCATGCCCCTTAACCCGTCCGCGCAGGTCTGCTCCAGAGAAAGCGTGAGGACAAGTTCCCTTCCCAATGCGTTCAGGGCGGTCAGTTCTTCGGCGCGCTTTTGCAGCGTTTCCCTCGACTGCTTGAGCTCGAAGATATCGGTGGATTCTAGTGCGTTAACCCTTTGTTCCAGTTCCTCATAAGTGGGTTTTGGAGCCATGATCATCACCTGACAAATCAATAAATTTGTGTATATGCGGGACAAAATCCTTGAAAGAACCGTCAATCCCTTGAGACAAAATTGCTATTTTCGTTTCATATCAGAATATTTAATCATATTTCAACATTATAATTATCACTGAAAGAATTTAAGAATGATAAAGACGAATGAATCACTTCTTGACAGAATTTAGTTTGACACAGTAATCTGGTTAAACCAAATAATTTCGATTAGCTTATAACTAGCCAAATTTACTCCTTTTGGATAGGTGATTATGGAAACATATCGTATTCATCCCATTGTTGTGGGAACCAAAGTTTTTGACAAGAGCATGATGACCTACCAGTACGGTCAGGGACAGTCCTATACCATTCCAATTTATTGCTGGTACCTTGAGGGAAACGGACCGAAAATTCTGGTGGACACGGGTGAAATGAATCCTATTCAATCCCCGGAACGGGAAAAGGCCATCGGCGGCAAAATCTACCGGTTTGAAGAAGGCCTGGCACGCTGGAATCTGACCCCGGAAGACATTGATGTGGTCATTCATACCCACCTTCACAACGACCATTGCGAAAATGATTACAAATGCACCCGTGCCCGGTTTTATGTACATGAAAAAGAGCTGGAAACCATTCACAATCCCCATCCGCTGGATTATCGCTATTTGGAAGATTATATTTGCGAGATCGAGGAAAACGGTCAGATCCAGATCGTTCAAGAAGACATGGAGATCGTGCCCGGCATTTCGGTCCTTCACACGCCGGCGCATACCCCGGGCGGGCTAACGGTACTGGTTCAAACTTTATCAGGCAAAGCGGCCATAACGGGTTTTTGCGTCATCATGGAGAATTTTGACCCGCCTGCCGCTGTCAAAGCCATGGAAATGGAGGTCATTCCACCGGGAACCCATGTCAACGTTGTCGAATCGTATAACTTGATGATGAAGGTCAAAGCCCTGGCCGATATTCTCATCCCGCTTCATGAGCCCCGGTTTGCCGCGGTACACACCATAGGTGAATATTGACGGCTTTTTGTAATAACATTGTAATAAGCCCGTGACCGGCTATCCATCGCAGGCATTCTGAGATAATATGGTGTCTCCACCGAGAATTAAATGTCAACAAGGAGACACATCATGCCGACGACACATCCACTGGAAACAAAGGCCAGGATTCTTTTATCCAGCGTTTTCGGCCCCTATGCACAAGATGATGCATTCGGCAGCCGAAAAATCAACCCGATGGAGCTTTATCAGAACCAGGTAACCCGCTTTCAGGGTACCTTTTCCCTTCGCATGTTTCATCGCAGCTTCGGATTGATGCTCATTCAGAACAATATTGATTCGCCGTGTACCCTGCTCGATTTTCCGACCCAAGACCGCTTTATCGAGGAAATCACGCACAATACCTACGACATTATCGGAATCAGCGCAATTATTCCGAATGTCACCAAGGTCGTCCGAATGTGTGAACTGGTGCGCCGACATCAACCCCGAGCGACCTTAGTGCTTGGCGGCCATATCGCAAACCTGGAGAATATTCACGATATCGTTGATGCGGATCATATCGTCAAGGGAGATGGGGTCGCATGGTTCAAGGCCTTTCTCGGTCAGGATGTTCACGCCCCGGTCCGGCATCCGCTTTCGTATTCGGGATATGGAACCCGTATCATGGGAATGACGCTCAAGGAGAAGCCCGGTAGCACCGCAGCCATGCTGCTGCCATCAGCGGGATGTCCGGTCGGCTGTAATTTCTGTTCGACCTCGGCGCTTTTTGGCGGCAAGGGAAAATTTGTCAATTTTTACGAAACCGGAGATGAACTGTTCAACGTCATGTGTGAACTGGAAAAAAGTCTCAGAATTAAGTCGTTCTTTATCATGGATGAGAATTTTCTACTGCATCGCCGCCGGGCACTGCGACTGCTCGAATTAATGGAAACGCACAACAAGAGCTGGGCCCTATACGTCTTTAGCTCCGCCCGCGTTTTACAGTCATACAGTACGGAGCAACTCATCGGGCTAGGCATATCGTGGGTATGGATGGGACTTGAAGGCGAGCAAAGCCAGTATCAGAAACTTAAAAACATTGATACAAGGTCCCTGGTGCGGACTTTACAGTCTCACGGCATTCGCGTGCTCGGCTCTTCCATCATCGGCATGGAGCATCATCGGCCGCAAGACATGATTCAGATTATTGACCATGCAGTCAGTCATGGGACCGATTTTCACCAGTTCATGCTTTATACCCCCAATTCAGGCACGCCGCTGTATGAAAAGCATAAAGCGGAGAAAACGCTCATCGATCCCTCTGAATTTTCACATGCCGATGCCCACGGGCAGTATCGGTTCAATTTCCGGCATCCGCATATTCAAGGCGGAGAGGAAGAGTCTTTTCTCCACCAAGCCTTTATTCGGGATTTCAAAGTCAACGGGCCAAGCCTGGCCCGTCTGATTCGAACCCAATTGACCGGCTGGCAGCGACATAAAAACCATTCAAACCCGCGTGTTCGGAATCGTTTTTTATGGGAAACCCAATCCCTGGCCACATCCTCGGCCGGCGCCGTTTGGGCAATGAGAAATTGGTATGGACGAAACCATGAGATGGCCAGCCGAATGGATTCACTTTTAACCGATCTTTATGCCGCTTTTGGATGGAAGTCCCGTATCGCCGCTCCCCTGTTGGGTCGATATCTCAGGTCTACCCTAAAAAAAGAGGAAAAACGCCTGGCAGCCGGCTGGACATATGAGCCGAATACTTTTTACGAAAAGAATGCTGCCGCGCTTTCCCTGTCAGATACCCAAGCAGATGCGATCGCCCCACGGGCCGTTCGCTCACAATGGGTTACTTGCAAAGCGATGCCGGCGTAGCGCGCGTCGGGCAATGCGGGACCCGTCCCAGCCGCTATTGCCATCGTTTCTGCCTGACTCGCCAGTTTCCTGAGAAACCCCACCAGGCTTTTTTTCGGCTTCCGTTGCCTGAAAATTAATTTCACACATCTGCATTCACCTGGTACGGTATTTGCTTTTTTCGAAAGTGATGGTTATTATTCCAAGAATAAAATGGCACATTAAACCGTGAAAATACCTTTGGGTACGCAGGCATCCTGCCTGCTAATTGAGGGCTGGAAGCCCTCGCTCCCAGAAATTTTTATTCGTGGGGGGAATCGTACGCTGATTCATGACCATTTATTTGAAAAGGATAACCAGAATGAGCTCACCTAAAATCCACAATAATATGATCGCAATTGTTCTCGTATTATTCATTACAATCATGGGAGTTGCAGAGAATGCCGCGGCCCTGATGCTGGAAATGAGCGTGGAAGAACTGTCGTCCGGCGCCGATTCCATTATCGTGGGTCAGGTTATCCATCGAAAAAGTCATTGGAACCGGGACAAAACCGAAATTTATACGAGGGTTGTCATTTCCACGGAAGAGCGTTTAAAGGGAAGTGCCCATTCCGGCAACATCGCCATTGTCATACCGGGTGGACAGATTGGAGACACCACCGTGGAAGTGACGGATGTCCCGGATTTTTCTGTCGGTGAAAAAGTGGTGATCTTTATCCGACCACTTTCGGATCAACAGGTTGCAGAAGATGGCCTTGTAAATACCGGGGATAATACCCCATGGTTTCGCATCCACGGCGGGTTTCAGGGTAAATTCTCTGTCCTTGATGATAAAGTCGGCAAAGTTCCATTGATGAAATTCAAGGAGCGCATTTCCAAAGCGCTGACAGGTGAGATTCCGGGAAATCCCGAAAGTCAGAACTTGCTGAATTCAGAATCCATATCTTCGGTCCAAACGATTTCCGGCATCTTCCCTTCTTCGGCATCGGCCGGAACCAACACCTTGATCACCATCATCGGCAGCAATCTGGGCGCATCGCCAGGAACCCCGTATTTCTACTATAAAAGTAATGTGTATTACGGATGCCCATCCTGTGTGTCTTCATGGTCGGATTCCGATGTCGTGGTGAATGTACCTGTTTTTAAGGCCAGCGACGGCTATTCAGCCTCGGCCGGCAGTGGTCCGGTTTATCTGACGACTCCTGCCGGCGATAAATCCAACTCCTTTCCCTTTTCAGTAACCTTTTCCTATGGCGGCAGCAAATGGACCGGCGCCAGTCCGATTGTGGAGTTCAACGTCAACCCGAATGGGAATACCGCCTTTTTAAAGGCGGTCCAGGATGCGGCCGATACCTGGAATGCGGTTCCCAACAAAAATTTTTCCTTCAAGTTTGCCGGCACAACCACTGCTGTAAATTCCGCCACGAATCAAATCAACGAAATTATCTGGGCGGATCTTCATGATGGTTCAATTATCGGACAAACATCAATTCGAAGCTCTAACGGCGTTATCAGTGAATGTGACATCACATTCAACACAAAATTTCCATGGAGCACGGATGCCTCCACCCCTGGTAAATCCATGGATGTACATACGGTAGCCCTGCACGAAATGGGTCACTGGCTGAATCTGCGGGATTTATATGGAAATGTTTCCGGCTATCCGACCGATATTGACAAAGTTATGTATGGTTATGGAAGTACCGGCAAACAGAAAAGAAACCTGACCATTTATGACAGCATGGGAATGCGTTATATTTATCCGGGCGCAAATCCCTGCGCAGCATCCCTGTCTCTGACGGGTTCGGCATATCATCTCTTTGTTCCAATCATAAACACGAATCCCAATTTATGGGGCGATTTCCTGTATGACCCGGCTGTATCGACGACACAGGTCAGGCTGACGAATTTCGGTGAAACCACAAACCCTGATGGATGTGAAATTTCCCAGTTATCAACCCTGACCTTAGTGGACAGCAACTATATTCTGCATATCCCGGAGGTGATCTTTGATGGCATCTCATACCGGATTGACCTGACCTATACGCCCACAACGGACGGGCTGATCTGGTTCATGGTGAGTGGTGTTTGGAAAATTTAGAGGGAACATTGTAAAAGATTGACAACACGTCTGTTTTGTCTGATAGTTTCAGGAATTTCAACTTATCGGGTGTGATCTTCTGCAATCGGCAATCGCAACAATGCGATTGGATATGGCCAGGTGACATAGCAAAAGATGCCCGCTATCATTCAATCATTCAGGTAAAATAAATAAGAGGAAAACGACAGATGTCATCCTTTTCTGAAGAAGAACTCCCCGCAGAAGACGCTGAACCCAGTTTTGCAGATCTGCTGGAATCCTACAGCTCCAAAATCACACGAAATATTGAGGTCGGCAATAAAATCTCCGGTCGCATTATTTCAATTGGAAAAGATATCGTCTTTCTGGATACCGGAACCCAGATAGACGGAGTGGCCAACAGAGCGGATCTGTTGAATTCCAAGGGTGAATTTCCATACGCCATCGGAGATATTGTTGAGCTTTATGTGGTTTCCGCTAAAGGGGATGAAATCCTGCTTTCAAAAGCCATTTCCGGATCCGGGGACAACACCCTGCTCAATGAAGCCTTTCATAACGCAATTCCGGTAAACGGAAAAGTCATTGAACAATGCAAGGGCGGATTCCATGTGGACATTCAGCATACTCGCGCCTTTTGCCCTGTCAGCCAGATGGATCTGTCCTATATTGAAAATCCTGAATCCTTTATCGGGCAGTCTTTTGATTTTTTGATCCTTCAGTTTGAAGAAAGGGGCAAAAATATCGTTGTTTCCAGGCGCGAGTTGTTAAAACAGGATATGGAGAGTAAAAAAGAGTTGTTTCTGGAAACGCTCTCCGTGGGCAGCGTCTGTACCGGCAGGGTTGCCCGGATCATGCCCTATGGCGCATTCGTCGAATTGATACCCGGACTGACGGGCCTGGTGCCGATATCCGAAATCAGTTGGTCGCACATTGAAAAACCCGAAGACGTCCTCCAGGCCGATGATCCGGTTCAGGTGGTTGTCATCGCAATTCAGCCAAGGCCGGAAGATGATCCGAAGATTGCCCTGTCCATCAAACAGGTTCTGGATAATCCATGGAGCCATATCAGCGATCAATTTCATGCCGGAGATCGGGTAAAAGGAAAAATTACCCGGCTGGCGCCTTTTGGGGCCTTTGTGGAACTGGCGCCCGGTATTGATGGACTGGTTCATCTTTCCGAAATCAGCTATACTCAGCGGGTCAACCGGCCGGAAGATTTTCTTCAGTCGGGAGATCAGGTTTTTGTCCTGATCAAGGAAATCGACCTGTTGAAAAAGCGCGTTTCTCTCAGCATCAAGGATGCAGAAGGCGACCCGTGGATGGATGTTCCGGAAAAGTACAAGACCGGACAGACCCTGGAGGGCATGATTCAAAAACGGGAAAAATGGGGATATATCGTCACCCTGGAGCCCGGCGTTGTCGGGATTCTACCACTTGCCAGAATTCGATCCTCCGGACAGCCTTCCGCCATTGAATCCCTTAAGCCGGGTCGTGCCATGACCGTCGTGATCGACGAGATCAAGACGGCTGAAAGAAAAATCACCCTGAGACTGGATGCCCCGGAGGACGATAACTGGCAGCAGTATTCAGCTCAGAAATCTGCCCAGTCTGTCGGAACCCTTGGGGATAAACTTCAGCAAGCACTCGATTTAGCAAAATCGAAGTGATTCCCGTTTGCAGTTATCCAGCATCATGCTTGAAAATTCCTCAAAAAAGAGTATGCTATGAGAAATCAAGAAAAAAATGGGCTGTTCCATAAAATGCATGAATATGGTGTTGGAACGCCTCATATCGAGAAGGAAACAGGGACCGTATCCCTGAAAGCCATCTTAAGGAAGATCTTCAATAAGGATAATGAATGACAGAAATATTTGATGAGCCCATCTCCGAACCCCGGGCAGACAAGCCGAAATTTCTTACCCAGACCTATTTTGACGAACTGAATCTGCCCGAACCCGTCCTGAAGGGTTTGACCGAGGCGGGATTTACCCAGTGCACCCCGATTCAGGCTCAGACCCTGCCCCTTTCCCTTTCCGGAAAGGATGTGGCGGGACAGGCCCAGACCGGAACCGGAAAAACCGCTGCCTTTCTGGTAACCGTTTTCACCCGTTTGCTTACCGAAGAAACGAGGATCCCCGGCGAGCCGGCCGCCCTGATTGTTTCCCCCACCCGCGAACTGGCGCTTCAGATTTATGAGGAAGCCTGCCTCATCGGCAAATATACGGGCCTTTCGATCGCCCAGGTTGTCGGCGGCGTGGATTATCAAAAGCAGGCGGATATACTGAGAAGCGGCGTCGATATCGTCATCTGTACGCCCGGAAGAATCATCGATTATTTCAAACAAGGCATCTTTAAAACCAGCAGCGTCAAAATCATTGTGATCGATGAGGCGGACCGGCTCCTGGATCTTGGCTTTTCCAAAGACATGCGGTTTATTCTTCAAAAACTGCCCCGCTACGACAAGCGCCAGTCCCTGCTCTTTTCCGCAACCCTGTCCTTCCGGGTGATGGAACTGACATACGAGTACATGAACCTTCCGGAATTTATTTCCGTCACCCCCGAGGATGTTGCGGTTGAGGGCATCGAGCAGTCCCTGATTCACGTGGGCTCCGACCAGAAACTGTCCCTGCTTCTGGGGCTCCTGGAAAGGGAGACCTGGGAACGCATCCTGATTTTTGTGAACACCAAGTCCGGGGTCGAATGGCTAGCCGCCAAACTCAAGGGCAACGGATGGCCGGCCGAGGGAATTACCGGCGATCTGCCGCAGGAAAAGCGCTTCAAGCTGATGGAACGGTTCAAGGAAGGAAAGATCAAGATGCTGATTGCCACCGATGTGGCATCCCGGGGTATCCATGTGGAGGATATCAGCCATGTCATCAATTTCGATCTTCCCCAGGATCCGGAAAATTATGTCCATCGCATCGGCCGAACGGCCAGAGCCGGAAAAACCGGCAAGTCCATTGCCTTTGCCTGTGAAGCCTACGTCTTTCACCTGGAACCGCTGGAAGCCCTCTTAAATGCCAAGATTCCCGTGGTATGGCCCGAAGACGACTGGTTCAAGGAAGACAAAGCCGGGCCTGTCCCCCGAAGTCGCTATTCCCTGGATAGAGCCCGCAAACCCGAACGAAAGCCGCGTGCTGCCGCTCCCAAACGCGGTGAACGCACCGATCGCCCCGAACGCCCCGATCGCAGAAAAGAGATGCCTGCCTTTAAATTCACCGTTCCGCGGGGAGAAAATTATTTTCCGGGAACTTTTTTTGGTTTTGCCCCGCAGCCACCTGAAGGGTTTGATTTTTCGGCATCATCCGCCGAGCCGATTGAAAACGACGACATCATGGATTTTGAGGAAACCTCCCCTCCTGAGGTCTCAGAAAGCCTGCCGGCGCCCATGGAAGAGAACGGATCCGGTGATGCCGTGAAATTGCCGGAAGATTTGCCTGTGGTGGAACCCTCCGAGCCCGCACCCGTTAAAAAGAAACGCAGACGCCGCCGGTATAACAAGAAAAAGAGTCCGGCCACTTCATCAGATACCTCCGTTTCTTCGGATTCCGCAAACAATTCAGAATCCGCCTAATTGACAGATCGAAAATGATCCGCCCCTCTGAAATCCTTCTTCCCCCTTTTTTCCAAAGGGGGAAATGAGAACACGGCCATGCTTTTGGCTCCATTGTACGCATCATGATGATCACTATTCCAAACAATGAATCCACGTTTTAAAAAGCCTCATCAACAAGCATCCGCCGCTCCAAAGCCTGATCCGTCGCGGTCGCGACCCATAGGAGCCGGCCTTCCCGAACGCGTCTACGATCCAGCCCTTCCGATTATTGACAAAAAAGACGAAATCATCCAGGCCATTTCAGAACATTCGGTCGTGATCGTATCCGGAGAAACCGGCTCCGGCAAAACCACCCAACTTCCAAAATTCTGTCTGGATGCCGGCCGCGGGCTTAGCGGCATCATCGGCTGCACCCAGCCGCGAAGAATCGCCGCCATGACCGTGGCAAACCGCATTGCGGAAGAGCTCGGCGAGACTGTCGGCCAGTCCGTCGGTTACAAAATCCGTTTTACCGATCGGACCAGCCGCCATTCGCTTATCAAGGTCATGACCGATGGCATCCTGCTGGCTGAAACCCTGCACGATCCCTTTCTGAATCGCTACGACACCCTTATTGTGGATGAAGCCCACGAGCGAAGCCTGAACATTGATTTTATCCTCGGAATTGTCAAAACCCTGCTCCGGAAACGAAGCAACCTGAAACTGATCATCACCTCCGCTACCATCGACACGGATAAATTCTCCAAGGCCTTTGATCAGGCGCCGGTGATCGAGGTGTCCGGCCGCATGTACCCGGTGGAAGTCCGCTACCTGCCACCGAATGTGTTATCCGATACAGACGATGAGCCGACCCCTGTCGAACTGGCGGTAAAGGCCGTGGACCGGCTGTGCCGGCAGGAACCGCCTGGCGATGTGCTCATTTTCATGCCCACCGAACAGGATATCCGGGAAACCTGCGAGCTGATCGCGGGCAGAAGACTTCGACACGTCACCGTTCTTCCCCTGTTTGCCAGGCTTTCCGCAAAGGATCAGGCCCGGGTTTTTTCCCCTGCCATAGGCCGAAAAGTCATCGTCGCCACCAATATCGCCGAAACATCTTTGACCATTCCCGGAGTCAAATATGTGATTGACACGGGCCTTGCCAGGATTTCCCAGTACACCCCCCGGTCCCGAACCACGTCCCTTCAGGTGCGGCCCATCAGCAGAAGCAGCGCGGATCAGCGAAAAGGGCGCTGCGGCCGACTGGAAAACGGCATCTGCATCCGGCTCTATTCCGAAGAAGATTATTTGTCCCGCCCCCAGTTTACGCGCCCGGAAATCCTCAGGTCCAACCTGGCCGAAGTCATCCTGAGAATGATGGCCTTGAAGCTGGGATCCGTCGCGGATTTTCCGTTTATCGACCAGCCCGATTCCCGCAGCATCACGGATGGCTTTGACCTGCTGACAGAGCTTGGCGCCATTCGAAAAACAGGGAGCAGAGAACAGACGACAGACGACAGACAACAGATAACAGGTGACAGGAAGAAGCGGTCATCTGTCGTCTGTCCTCCGTCATCCGCCCTCTGTTTTACGCTGACCGAACAGGGGCGGCTCATGTCCAGAATACCGGTGGATCCCCGGCTGTCCCGGATTCTGCTTCAGTCCCGAACCGAAGGGTGTGTTCCGGAGATCGCCATCATCACCGCGGCGCTCTGCATTCAGGATCCCAGGGAAAGACCCGTGGAAAAGGCTCAACAGGCAGATGCCATGCATCGGATTTTCAGCGACCCGTCATCGGATTTTATCGGACTCTTGAATATCTGGAACCATTACCACCAAATTCAGGAAACGGATAAGTCCTCAAGTAAATTGAGACGGTTCTGCAGCCAGCATTTTCTGTCGTTTAAACGGATGCGGGAATGGCGGGATATTCATTCCCAGCTTTCTGAAATTGTAAATGAATCCAAAATCATTACCTCTGAAAAGGCTATCTCCCCCCTACTCCCCCTTTCGCCGAAGCCAAAACAAAAAACCGAGACGGATTTCCCGGACCGCTACAGCGCCATTCACCGCTCGATCCTCAGTGGGTTTCTTTCCAACATCGCCATGAAAAAGGAAAAAAACATCTTCAGGGCGGCACGGGACCGGGAAGTCATGGTTTTCCCGGGATCCGGCCTGTTCAACAAGGCCGGAAACTGGATCGTGGCGGCCGAAATGGTGGAAACCTCGCGCCTGTTTGCCCGGATCGTAGCCGGCATTGATTCCAAATGGCTGGAAGAGCTGGGAAAGTCCCTTTGCCGTTACACGTGGAGCCAGGCCCACTGGGAACGCAGCCGCGGCGAAGTTGCGGCGATCGAGCAGGTCACCCTCTTCGGGCTCATCATCGTCAGCCAGCGTCCGGTATGCTATGGCCGGATCGATCCGGTGGAAGCCTCAAACATCTTTGTGCGAAGCGCGCTGGTGGAAGGCGATGTCAAAAAACCGTTTGCTTTCATGATCCGCAATCAGAATCTGATTGAAGAAATTCAGGATATGGAGAACCGGTTCCGGCGAAAAGACCTGCTCGTCGGCGAAGCCGACCTGTATGATTTTTACCGCCGTCAAATTCCCGAAACGATCAGTGATATCCGGACATTTCAGAAATTCCTGAAGGAAAAGGGGGAAGACGGTTTTCTGCTTATGAACCGGCAAGACTTGCTTCGGTATGCTCCGGATTCCGAGGAACTGGCACTGTATCCGGACAGGGTGGCTCTGGGCGGCAACCATTTTTCGTGTCTGTACAGTTTTGAACCCGGCAGCCAGCAAGACGGACTCACCGTCCAGATTCCTTCGGCCGCGGCGCCGGCCATCCCCAGGGAGTCACTCGACTGGATGGTGCCCGGGCTCCTGAAGGAAAAAGTCGGTGCCATGATCAAGGCGCTTCCCAAGATCTACCGAAAAAAACTGGTTCCCATCTCCCGGACCGTGGATATTCTCGTCACGGAAATGCCACGCGAAACCGATATTTTGGGAAACGCCCTCAGCCGGTTCATCTACCAGCGTTTTGAAATCGATATTCCGGCATCGGCCTGGTCCGAAGAAGCCCTTCCGGATTATCTCAAAATGCGTATTGCCATTACCAGTCCCGAAGGCAAAGTGATCTGCAGCGGCAGAGACCTATCTGTTCTGGAAAATCTGGTGCCGGAGCGCATCAGCCCCGCTGCCCTTGACCTTGCCAGAAAAAACTGGGAACGTCCGTCCATCACGGAATGGGACCTGGCGGAACTTCCGAATGCCATCGATATCCAGGGAGAAGCCGGGATCAACTGGACGCTTTTCCCCGCCCTGGTCAAAAATCCGGACAACGGCAGCGTCAGTCTTCGACTCTTTGACGAACCCGGCGAGGCGCTTTTGGCCCACTGCCAGGGCGTTGCCGGACTGGTTGAGGTCGTTTACGCCAAAGAAATGAAATTCATACATAAATATCTGACGATTCCCCGGCATCGAACGCTTCTGGCCGAACAGTGGGGCGGGGCAAAAAAGATTCAGAAAAGGCTATATCAAGCGCTTTTAATCCGGCTGTTTTCAAGAAATATTCGATCTGAAAACGAATTTGTTGCCCATACGGAAAAGATGTTTCCAGACATGCCGTCCCTTGCCAAACAGATGTTGGATGCCGGCATGGAAGTTCTTGAAGCACTTAGCGAAGCCGGCGGCAGCATCGAAGGCCTGATCCGAAACAACCCCGCCAATGCCGTTGTCAGGCAGCTCTGGAGCTATCTGAAAGAACAGCTTCACATCCTTGTACCCGAAGACTTCATGATCCGGTATGAACCCGAGCGGTTGCCCCATCTGATCCGGTACATTCGGGCCATTGCGATCCGGGCGGAGAGAGCCGGAGTGGATTTTGACAAGGATCAGGGAAAAAGCCGGGAAATCCAGATCCTGTTAGACAGACGCGCAGTCCTTCAGGACCGGCTTTCTCCGCATGCAACGGATAAAAAAAAGCAGGCGGCCGAAAATCTGTTCTGGATGATCGAGGAATACAAAGTCTCATTATATGCCCAAGAACTGAAAACGGCGTTTCCGATTTCTCGAAAACGCATCGAAAAAGCGTTTGAAGAATTCGACCGGATGGTGTGAACCCATTCGAAGGCATTCTTGCACTTTCGCAATATCTATATTATTAGATTGAAACAATGCCATATATCGAAACAATTCGGGAGGTGCTGAATGGGTAGCATATTGCTCGTTGATGACGAGGAACTGTTTCGGAGTCTGCTAACAGCCCTGGTTGAAAAGGCGGGGCATCAGGCTGTTTCTGCCGCAACCCTCTTTGAGGGACTGCAACTGGCCCAGCAGCATCCGTTTGATCTCGTCTTTCTCGACGTCGGGCTGCCCGACGGAAACGGGCTGGACGCCCTGCCCCGATTCCGATCCTCACCCTCCCAGCCCGAGGTACTCATCGTTACCGGGGCCACGGATTCAAACGGGGCGGAACTGGCCATCCGGAGCGGCGCCTGGAACTATATCCGAAAACCTTTCACAGCTACCGATATCCTGCTGCAGATTAAACGTGCCCTGGATTATCACGAGAAAAAGACCGGCGCATCCTCTCACAAGAATCTGGATCGCGGCCGGATCATCGGCCAGAGCACCGAACTCAACCACTGCCTCGATCAAGTGGCCCAATGCGCCGGAACGGATGCCAACGTTCTGATCACCGGGGAAACCGGCACCGGCAAGGAACTGTTCGCCCAGGTGATTCACCGAAACAGCCCTCGCGCGGATAAAAATTTTATCATTGTGGATTGCGCGGCCTTGCCGGAACATCTGATCGAGAGCATTCTGTTCGGTCATGTCAAAGGGGCTTTCACCGGAGCCGACCAGGAGAGGAAGGGGCTGATCGCGCAAGCCGACGAGGGCACGCTTTTTCTGGATGAAGTGGGCGAACTGCCCCCAGCGGCCCAGAAATCATTCCTGCGTGTGTTGCAGGAACGATGCTTTCGACCGGTGGGTGGCGACCGGGAGCGGGAAAGCAACTTCAGACTGCTTGCAGCCACCCATCGCGATCTGGATCTGATGGTTACCGAAGGTCATTTTCGAAGCGACCTGCTCTACCGGCTGCGAACATTTGCCATTCACATTCCGCCACTGCGGGTACGGAAAAGGGATATTGAAGCGATGGCCATGCATTTCGTGTTTACGCTTTGCAATCGTCACCGCATTCCGATTAAAGGGATGCTGCCGGAATTCCTGGGAATGCTTTCCTGCCACGACTGGCCCGGAAACGTTCGCGAGCTGGTGAATACCATCGAAAAAGCGGTACTGGCGGATCCTGCCAATCCAACCCTTTTTCCCCAACATCTGGACAGTGCGATCCGTTTAAAATCCATCCAGGCAGCAACTGAAAGATCCGATTCGCATCGATCTGAATTTCCGGACCCGGAGTTATACCAGACTTCCGTAACCCCTTTTCTCCTGCCCGATGGGCTGCCCACCCTCAAGAACTTCAGGCGGGGCGCCTTTGATCAGATTGAGAAGCAATACCTTTTACGCCTTATGACGGAAACTTCCGAGGATATTGAAAAAGCCTGCAGGCTTTCCGGCCTCGGACGTTCGCGCCTATACGGCCTGCTCAAACGCCATGCTCTAACCCTGCCGGCGAACAAAATCACGGATTCCCCGGTTCGCTACAAATCTTGTTGACGACTCGCGGATTACCGTCGATTCAGATTTCCATGCCTCTGTCCAGTTCCTGTCGAACGGCGGAACCGAGCCGTTCCATGAGATAGGGCTTGCTCACATAGGCCCCCGCACCGAGCGCTCTTGCCTCTTCCACCCGACCCTCTCCAGAAAACCCGCTGACAATAATGGCTTTCTGATCGGGGTGATGCTTTAAAATTTGCCGGTATGTTTCGAGGCCGTCCATCCCCGGATCCATGATCATGTCCAAGATGACCAAATCCGCTTGCGTGATTGATAAATATTTCAGAGCTTCCTCGCCACTGGACACCGCATGTACCTTGTAACCCAGTGCCGTCAGGATTTTTGAAGCCAGCTCTCGCTGCATCTCCTCATCATCCACCACCAGAACGGATTCTCCCCTGCCCCTGCAGGCTTCAATGGCCACTGCAAGGTTCCTTGGATGAACCTCCTGCGAAACAGCAGGAAAATAAAGTAAAAAGGTGGTTTCCTTTCCCGCGCGGCTGTGCACGTCGATCAAACCCCGATGATCCTTGACCACTCCCCAGACCACAGCCAATCCCAGTCCCGTGCCGCTGACTCCCATCTTTTTTTTCGTATAAAACGGTTCAAATATTCTCTTGATATCCCGTGCATGAATTCCGGAACCGTTGTCCGAAACGCTCAGGCACGCATAATGGCCGGCCGCTATTTCTTCGAAGCCAATCAAGGGGCTGTCCAGATGAACGTTCTGCGTGACCACCGCAACCTGACCGGAACCATGGACCGCCTCGCACGCATTGGAAATCAGATTCATCACAACCTTACTGAAATGGGCAGGTGAACCTTTGATATTGAGCAGATCCGGGGCAAGCGTAATCTGAAAATGAACGTTTGGATGGAGCATTTTAAGCTTTTCAAACTCCAGCGTGAGAAGATAATCCTTGACAATCTGATTGATACTGAACACTTTATCGACCACGACGCTTCTTCTGGCCAGTGTTAAAAGATCCTGCACCACCGCAGCCGCTCTCTCTCCAGAGCTTTTGATGGTTTGGAGGGCACTCCTTAAAGGGCTTTCCGCGGGAAGTTGCATCAAAAGCAAATCCGGATATCCGACAACACCGCCCAGGATGTTGTTCAAGTCATGCGCAACGCCGCCGGCCATTAAGCCCAATGCCTCCATTTTTTTGGACTGTTGCAGCAGTTCTTCAAGCCGCTTCTGCTCGGCTTCAGCGTGCTTGCGCTCAGTGATGTCTCGAGATGACAGGATGGCGCTGAAAAGGTGATGTTCCTGATCATAGAGAAGACGGATCACGGATTCCACCCATAAATAATGCCCATCCGCATGCCGGTATTGATACTCCATGCGAAGAGAAGGGGCATTGTCCGCCTCCGCCTTGCGGATTTCTTCCCGTATGCGACCTGAATCCTCCTCATGAACTTGTTCCAACCATGGCTGGGACAGCAGATCTGCGCAAGGATGACCGAAAACACGCTCGGTGGACGGGCTTGCATAGAGGATACGGCCTTCGGCATCCACCTGACTGATCGCATCCATCATGTTTTCGGTAATAACCCTCAGCCTGTTCTCGCTGTCTCTCAGTGCACTCTCGGCACGTTTCCGCTCGTCGATCTCATCCTGAAGGAGCCGGTTCATATCTTCAAGATTAAACACGTGTCGGATAAAATAAATGGCGACGGGCGAAACAAAAATAGGGACGGCAAGCGCATCGATGCTGCCGATCACCAGTAGATCGCGGTCAATATGCCCCCACCAGATCATGCTGTTAATGATGTTCAAAACGGTCGTAAAGCATTCTGAAAGCAGGGCAATGATGCCGGTGAGATAAAGCGGCCACCGTCTGGAGGAACGCATGCTGGCTATAATCGGTTGAAGTGTCATTGGGATAGCGCATAATCCTTAAAAAGTCGAGTCATCGGAAACCGGAGTTCGAATCAATCATTTTCTTAGGTATTTTTTACCACTATTAATCGTTGATATCAAATAGAATAAATGCTGCTCGTGGAGTCGTACTCGGCTTCCAGAGCCTTGTTTCAACTGCCCCAGCGTACCACGCGCTATGAAAACATTCAGGCGAATTGCTCCCTATTATATTTAAAAACCCTGCATCAAACCAATCTGCATCAATTCCAATTTAATTGGAATCAACCGTATTGAAATGCCGTTTGGAATCCATTTTTATTGGACATCTTACCTTTCGTCAGTTCCACCAATTTATCAATATATCGTCAGCTATCTGATTTTATTGTCTTTAAAACGATACAAATATTTCAATCATATTTGGCACTTTTCTTGCTTGATGCAAAATAAAGGAATTGAATCATTGAAACTAATTCTATTTACCAGGAACATCGCGCATCCCGCATGCCGACAACTGATGAGCGCACTGAAACAGATGACCGTGACTTTTCAAATCATCACTGTCCATCAAGTATTGCAGGAAGTGATGCGCAAGATACGCACCGATGAGGCTTTATTCGTTTTTCTATTAACGGATGTCAAGGACATCGAAATTCTCAATGAGATGCGGCCTCAGCTCCAGGATCGCAAGATCATCACGATTCTGCCCGATGATTCCGAACAATCCCGTTCGTTCGGATGTTCGATGCTCCCGAGATTTCAAGCCTTATTATCGGACGACATGTCCATGGTTGCCGAAGTCGCAGCCAGAATCGTCGGCAGCGACTTCGGCGGCCAAAAATAGAACATAGTGAATGATTCACTCAATATCCATGGAGTTAACATGTTACTGAAGGAGGAAATATGGCGTTTTTTGAATGGAAAAATGATTATAGCGTGGGCATTGCCAAAATTGATGATCAGCATAAGGCATTGGTGGGTTTTCTAAACGAATTATATGATTCGATGAAGGCAGGCAAGGGCAAGGATACGCTGGACGCTGTCCTGAAAAACCTGGTTGAATATACCAAAACCCATTTTGCAACCGAAGAAACTCTCATGAAACTGTACAAGTATCCTGATTATGAAGCGCACAAACAAAAACATGACAAATTGGCCGTGCATGTTCTGGATCTGAAACAGAAATTTGATACCGGGCAAATATCCAATCCGATCCAGATCACCAATTTTTTAAAAGACTGGCTCGGTAAGCACATCATGGGCACGGATCAATTATATGGTCCTTTTTTAAACGCAAAAGGCGTCCGATAATATCGACGACTGGTACATAGTTGCTGGCAAACACGGTATCAGGAAAAACCGATTGTAAGATAACCACCGGAAGCCGGCACATCCGCCGGTAAAAACGTAGAATTATTAACATATAAAAGGAGATGTAAGTGATGAAAAGAATGTTAATTATCGCAGGCGTTGCAGCATTTTTGTCAATGGGGTGTTTGACGGGTTTTGCCGGTGCGGGCGATGAAGGCACCAAGGACGAAGCCGTGGCAATGGTGAAAAAAGCCATCGAATACATCAAAGCCAACGGTAATGAAAAGGCTTTTGAAGAGATCAGCAATCCCAAGGGCAAGTTCGTCGACCGGGATCTGTATGTGGTTGTCTATGACATGACCGCAAAATGCCTGGCCCACGGCCAGAAAAAAAACATGGTCGGCAAGGATTTGATCGATTTTAAAGACACGGACGGCAAGGAATACATGAAAGAGCGCATAGAGCTGATGAAGAAGCAGCCGAGCGCCTGGCAGGATTACAAATTCATGAATCCCGTGTCCAAACAGATCGAACCCAAGTCCATGTACCTGGAAAAGTCCGGCGACCTGATCGTCGGCTGCGGAATTTACAAGAAATAATCCATCATTGAGGAAGGCCTTCTACCATGGCCAAGTCCTTGCTCCGGCAAGCAGTCCGCCATTTATCCGGCGGTCAATCGGATAGAGGCCTTCCTGAACCACGACAACCTGGATTTTCAATCATTGCGGAAAGGGTCATTTTTATGAAACTAAGTTCAAAGATATTTTCCGGATTCGGAATTGTTTTGTTCATTGCCGTAATACTGACGGGAACCGCCCTCTACATTATGAAGGGCGTGGCCGGACAAGCCCAGGTTTTGTCGAGTCAGTACATGCCGGAAACACGCATCGCCAGCAGTGTTGAGCGCGCCGCATCCAGAGCCGTTTCCGCCATGAACGCATATGACGCCGCTTACGATGAAGCATATCTATCCGCTTCACGCGAACACTTGAAAAATGTCAAACAAAATCTTCTGGATGCGGAGCAGTTGACCGCCAAATACCCGGAACTGAAGATTCTGAAAGAAAATACCACCAATGCTGCGGCGCGTCTTTCGGAATACGAAACGCAGGTAAACGATACGGAAAATACGGGAAAGGAAATTCAGGTTGTCCGGAAAAAACTCGATGCCGCGGCTCAGGAATTCATGAAAGCCTGCCTGGAATTCGTGGATAACCAATCCGAAGAGTTGACCGCCGGAATTCAACAAACTAATGCTAACCCGGCATCCTTGAATGACCAATTTGAAAAGATCAACGGAATGAATGATGTGATACAGCTCGGTTATGTCATTCAACTGGATACCGTAAAAGGGCAACTGATCAGGGATCCCCGGATTATCGAAGAGTCGGCGAATAAATTTACGGAAATGGAAAACACCTTAAATGCGATTCAGAAAAAGACCACCAGCGACACCGCCATTTCGCAACTGGAAGACATCAGAATAGCCGCTTCCAGTTATAAAACGAACATGAAGAAGCTTGTGGCAAACTATGGCACCATGATCGATCTGGGCAAGAAGCGCATCGCAACCGGAAGTGAGGTGACCACCTCGGCCGAAGTCACCGCGGTTTCCGGAATCGATGAAACCATAAAGAGCGCCGGCAGTGTGGGAAACATTCTGATCCGCTCCAGTAAAATTCTGGTTATTGCCGGAATTATCGGGATAGTTGTCAGTATCGTGCTGATTTTCTTCATCACCCGTGGCATTACCCGGCCTATCGGGCGGATCATCGAGGGCCTGAATGAGGGTGCGGATCAGGTGGCATCGGCATCCGGCGAGGTGTCTTCCGCCAGCCAGTCCCTGGCCCAGGGCGCATCGGAGCAGGCTTCCTCCATTGAAGAGACATCCTCGTCCCTGGAAGAGATGTCCTCCATGACCAAACAAAACGCGAACAATGCCGG